>Ga0114938_1000196_pt1 | contig 48489 bp, 40 predicted proteins | sample AshMeaBigSpring_FD_88675 | JGI IMG/M metagenome (GOLD analysis project Ga0114938, IMG submission 88675) | Groundwater microbial communities from Big Spring, Nevada to study Microbial Dark Matter (Phase II) - Ash Meadows Big Spring | ecosystem: Environmental > Aquatic > Deep subsurface >...
CCTGTTTATACAGTTCGACAACCTTAATTTTATCTGAATAACTATGCTTCAGATTTTTTCGCTTTAGTTTTTCCATAAAAATACCCCAAAAGTTTTTTGTCTAACTTTTGGGGTACAGTTCACAAACGAGCTGCTCTTTTTGTAAAAAAACAACAGCAATACAAGCTCTAATATTAATAAAGCTATTGTTTAATTGGGAATATATTGATATTTTTGACAAGAATTTACATTAGCTTGAAATAGGGCTAAAAGAAAGCGATGTAGTTTAATTAATATGCCGAATAATTTGATTTGATTGAAATAAAATAAATACTCATTGTGAAATTAAATGTAAAATGAAAAATCTTTTATATGTATTAGCCTTCGCGCTCTTGATAGTAAGTTGTAAAACAAAAACAACTGTGATTAAATCTAGTGCAAACCAACCAGTTGTTGAAACAAAACAACTCGATTATGGAAGCCCTAAAGTGAAGCAAGTGCTGGTGAACGACCAGATGTTTTTAATCGAAAAATATGCAACTGACACTAGCTATGGATATACCGAAAGCAATCCGATAATGGTAGGGAAACAAGGTGGCGGACCATTAGACGAACGAAGATTTTTAAACGCTCTAACAGGACCCAACGGTGAACCGATTAGTTATTTTAGATTAGGAAGTTGCTGTCATTTTAAAACAAAAAACGGTTTGTATGGTGATACCGGGCTGTTGGATAAATACCAACTAAATTATAAAGGGCTCAAAACCCCCATCATTTTGTATATCAATATGTACGATTCTGATACGCTACAAGTGCCAGTTGGTTTAAAATTGAAATAAAAATACCCTTACGAAACAATTAGAAAGTTTTGAAAGCGACTTGATTTTTTTTTAGCGCTTTCGATCTATAAAACAACAACAATTACAAAAAAAATCAATTATGACAATTAAAAAACAACTTCTTACAGCACTTATTTTAATGGCTAGTTTCGCTGCATTTGCTCAAACAAACATGAAAAATTATAAAGCGGGACACGCATTTCAAGTTAGTATACCCGACTATATGACCAAAACAACAGGTATAAATGAAGCAGCCACATTTCAGTTCGACAACACCGTAAAAGACATTGGTGGGTTCATTATTGTCGATACGAAAGATGAATTGGAATTAGTGCAACTTAAATTTACTTCGGCGCAAGAATTTTACGAATCGTTTATCAAAGATTTTTTAATTAAAGAAAAAAACAGAACCATAGCAAGTCCTCAATTAAAGTCGGTTGATGGGTATAGTTATGTCGAAACAGATGCATCGTTCTACAGCAAAGAATCAAAGATGGAAATCTACTATTACATTGGCATCGTTGAAACAAAAAATGCTTTTTATAAATTGCTGTGTTATGGAGGTATCGACAGTAAAGAAAAATTCAAAGCCGATTTCCAAAAAATTCTTTATAGTATAAAGGATTAATGTCGATAACGCAGCATTTCGAAATTGTCGATATGAATAGACAAGGATATCAGGGCTACGCCCCTAAAAGAATGGGTGATAACAATTTTCTACAAAGATTACAGGGTTACGCCCCTTTAGGTAATTCCTAATAAACTGTTGTTATTCGACTTGTAATTTAAATCAAACAATCGAAGCATACATTTGCAAAACAACAAAGAATGTAATTTACAATGTAGGAGCATAACTCTGATATTGTTGTGTCAAAAAAATATAGATAATAACTAAGGGGCGTAGCCCTGTCATCTTTATTTACTATGTCAAATACATACACGCAATTATATGTGCAATTTGGTTTTGCCGTTCGATGTGTAAAAGATAAATGAATTCAACAAGAGGCGATATTATGGTAGTAGTAGAAAATTATTGTGCGAAATCATCCAATGCCTCGTAGAGGTGATATTATGGTATGCGTTATGGTATAGCGTACGTTGGTTTATGGAAATATGAAATAAATGCTGTATTTTTGAATTGAAATTGTGATTTAATGGCATAGAGGGTATCTCGGGAAGAGATGCCCTCGTTGGTTTTTATTGGAGGGATGATGCTTGTGGGGCTGATTGTGGCGATTTTTGTTGGTTGTAGTTTGATTGAATTTGTGCGGTTGCGGTTGACTAATGTGCTTGTGGAGCGTGTCGCCGCTTGGGGTCGATTTAGGGGGCTTAAAGAAAGGCTCGTTGGGTGGCTTGAGAAGAGGTGGGGATGGTGGCAAAGTGTTTAAGTTTTTTTTAAACTGATAGAGCGCTATTCGGAATTTATGTTTATTTTTGCGATAAATGATAGTACTAATTATAAAAGAATCAGGATTATGGATATAAATACACTTTCGAAGATAAAATTGAACTTTGTGGCTCGTGAGGTTGGCGATGAGTTAGTGGTTGTGCCTTTGAGTGGAAATGTGGCGCAGATGAATGAGCTTTTTACGCTCAATGAAACGGGTAAATTTATTTGGGAGAATGTGGTTGAGGGTAGATCGGTTGATGAATTGGCGGTGCTCATGACGGAGTGTTTTGAGATTGATAAAGCTACGGCTGAACGTGATTTGGATGCGTTTTTAGTGAAAATGGATCTGCTCGAAAAATATAATCGCTAGGATATGAGTGTACTAGGTTCTGAGTTTAAAGTGGCGATAGCTGATATTGTTATTCGCTTGTTTTCGGATAGCGAAATTGAATTGGAGGATGGTTATGTGCCATTTTTGGTTGATGCAAATGCAGTTGTGGATATTCAGGCTGAATGTTTTATTGGGTTGCCGCAATTGAACTTCGACTCGTTAAAGCTTTTGTTTGAAGCGCGTAACGATGACCAACGCTTTTATTGCATTTATGATGCACCTGAGGGTTACTGCTTTGTGTTGTACGATCAACAACTGAAGGACGAGGTGCAACAGATAGCGTTTTTGAATGCGGAATTTGATTATTGGAAAATATATAGTCGGAATGCTATGGCGTTGAAATATCCGATGGGTCCTATTATGATGCATTATCTTACTTTGTATACGGATGCGGTTTTGATGCATGCTTCGTGTGCTTTTGATGGGGAAAAGGCGCGTATGTTTAGTGGCTTTTCGGGAGCTGGTAAAAGTACAATTTCGGGTATTTGGGCACGTGAGGGGGCACAAATTATTAACGACGACCGTCTACTGATTCGAAAAAAAGAGGGTGCTTTTTGGGTGTATAACACGCCAATGTATTATGTGGATAGTTCGAAAAAAGCGGTGTTGAATGCAATCTATTTGATAAAACATTCGCCTGTGAATGTGATGAAAAACCTGTCGGGAGCGTTGGCTGTGTCGCGTGTGATGGCGTTTTGTATACAGAATAACTTTGATCGTTCATTTATTGATCGGCGGTTGCAGTTTTTTTCGGATCTATGTGGAGCTACGCCCGTAGCTGAATTAGGTTTTGTGCCCGATAAAGAGGTTGTTGCATTTATAAAAGAGAATGAATTCTAAAGATATCCCTGATTTAATTGAGGCTTTGCTCGAGAATGAACAGTTACTCGAGGTAAAAGTGTGTGGCAATAGCATGTTTCCTTCTATTAAAGGAGGCGGTGTGGCGCGCGTGGTTAAACGGACACTGTCGGAAATTAATTCGGGCGATATTATTGTATTTAAATTAAATGGAAAGCTGGTTGCGCATCGGTTTATGCGTAAAGTGCAGGTGAATGGTGTTGTGATGTTGCTCGCTAAAGGCGATAATAATGTGCATTACGACCCGGCTTTTGGCGAAGCAGACTTAGTGGGGCGTGTTGAAGGCATGGTGAAGGATGGGAAACTGCTGAAACTCGATAGAGTTTCGGATAAATTTCAGCAATTTATGATGATGCATTTCACGGGATTGGCTACGATGCTCAATCGGAAACTCTTTTCGATAGGTGGCAGACTGAATGCGCTAAAATTGTTGAAGTCGAGGTTTATGTCGGGCGTACAGATGGTTTCGGATGGCTCGCGTAAAGGTGTGGCGATTAATCTGATGCTTTCGTTGCTGCAAGGGTTGTTGCCCTTTGCATTTATTGTGTGCATAAAATGGCTGATTGATGGATTGACACAGGAGGACTCGACCCTGTACTCGAATTATGCTTTGTTGGTGTTGACGGCTTTGGTGTTCCTTGCTACGGGGGTTGTTGGCGAACTGAAAATTTTTCTGGGCGAAAAGCTTTCGCAGTCAGTGATACAACGGATGTATGCACGTATCCAATCCAAGCATTTATCGTTGCAGTTGTCGCATTTCGAAAATCCTACCGAGCTCGATAAAATTCACCGCGCTGTGCAGGAGTCGACGTATAGACCTGTGAAGTTTCTGAATGAGCTTTTTACGCTTACACGTTCGGTGGCAGCAGCGGTGTTTTTAGCTGGATTATTTTTGTCGATAAAATGGTATTTGGCTGTAATACTAATTGTTGCAGCTATTCCCTCGGTGCTTGTGCGTATAAAGTATGCACGCAAGTTTCACCAACTTAAAAACGCTCAGAGCCCTGCTGAGCGTCAGCTTTATTACTTCAATAGGGTGCTTACAGCATTGCCTTTTGCCAAAGAACTGAAGCTTTTTGGCTTTAGCAATTTCTTTTCGGGTCGTTTTAATGCCCTTCAGCAACAATTGTTTAGTGCCAAAATAAATTTACGTAAGCAAGAAGTTACATGGAATATTGCAGCAAGTGTTTTTACAGTACTTTTAATTTTTGTATCGCTTGCCATTGTACTTTTGTTGAAAATGAATGGAGCTATTTCGATAGGAGAGGTGGTGTTGTTCTTTTTTGCATTTCAACGCGGCTTTAGTGTGTTAAGCGATTTGTTTCGCTCGGGTGCGTTGATTGTTGAAGATGCAGGCTATTTGGACGATGTGCAGGCTTTTTTTGCACTCGAAACGGAGCAAAAATACGCAACATCCAAAATGCAACTTGCCGATTCTGTGCGATTTGAATCCGTTAGTTTTAGTTACGAAGGAAGCAAGCGCGAAGCATTGAAAAACATATCGATCACCTTGCCAAAGGGCAAAACCATTGCCATAGTGGGTGCAAATGGGTCGGGGAAGTCTACTTTTATAAAATTGCTTTGTGGATTTTATTTTCCATCCAAAGGAACTATTTATTTTGATGGCCAAACATCCGATGCAATAGGACAACAAGCCATTGCTCAAAATATGGCAGCGGTATTTCAGGATTTTGCATTGTATAATGTGAGTGCAGCTCAAAACATCGCCTTAGGTGATGCTTTGCGTCCGATGAACGAAGCAGACGTGGTGAAAGCAGCCAAGGCGGCAGGTATACACGATGTGTTGGAAGGTCTACCGCAAGGGTATAACACGCTATTGGGCAATAGTTTTTACGGCGGTGAGGAGTTAAGTATCGGGCAGTGGCAGAAGTTGGCCATTGCGCGCGCTTTTTACCGCAATGCCGATTTATTGGTGCTCGATGAACCTTCGAGTGCGTTGGATGTTTACTCCGAAGAGCAAATTATTCATTCGATACAACAAATGACTACGGATAAAACAGCTATCATTATCAGTCACCGATTGACATCGGTACAATGGGTCGACGAAATATATGTATTCGACCAAGGCGAAATCATTGAACATGGTTCACACAATGACTTAATGGCCCAGCAAGGACATTACTACAAATTATTCCAGGCAGCCAAGAAAATGTAGAATCCATTTTTTTTGGTTATTTTTGCACCGAATTTTACTCTCTACTAATTAATTCAATTTAGTGATATGACTTTACTCTCCATTTTACTTTCCATGTTTTTTGTGACTCCAACCGACAAGACGCTTACGAATGACACATTGCATCACAAAGAAATAAAAGAAATAACGATATACAGTATTTCGAATGATAAGATAGCTGTACCCATGGTAGAGGTATCGAAAACTGAACTAATAAAAAATGATTTTCGCACACCTGCGGATGCACTTCAAACACAAACAGGTATCGCTTTGAGCCGTGATGGTGGATGGGCTACAGGTATTAACGTGCGTGGTATGGGCGAGCAACGTTTAATGATATTGGTGGATGGCGATCGCTTGCAAACAGCTACGGATGTAGCCGGCGCTATGTCGACCGTATCGATGGCGCAGCTCGGTAAGATAGAAGTTGTAAAAGGAGCTGGATCAGTACTTTTTGGCTCTGGAGCAGTTGGCGGCGTTATTAACTTTGTATCGGATCGACCTACTTATACAGCACTTAAAACCCTAAAAGGAAACCTCCAATCGTCGTACAGTAGCGTAAACAATATGTTTGGTGCGGCAGCATCGGTAGATGTAACGAACGAAAGTTGGTATTTTCGGGCAACAGGTAGCTATCGTGCAGCCGATAGTTATAAAATGCCTACAGGGCTGTTGAAAAATAGTCAGTTCAACGATGGTGCATGGTCGCTCAGCGGAGGCTTACGCAATAAATACAACCACGAGATTCTTTTTGGATACAATGAATACTATGTGTGGGATGCGGGGATTCCTGGTGGTGCTGTTTTTAAACCTGTGTCAGTTGTGCGTTATTCAGGTGTTCGTCGTCGCCAGTTCAATGGTGAATATATTATTAATAATGTTTCGGATTTGATAAGGCGTTTAAGTGTGAAGGCATACAATCAAAACATACATCGCAATGTTGAAAATGTTGCAAATCCAGTTGCGAATCCATTAAAGGTGATTGTTCCATCGAGTGTGAATGCGACATCGGGCGTAAAAGCTACAGCCGAATTGTACTTCAACGATTACAACACCATGACTGTGGGCGCCGAAGGTTGGATACGTAAAGTAGAAACCAAACGCGATTCGTACACCTATGGTACCGATACCTTGGTTGTAGCCGATCAACCGACACCAAAAGCCGATGTTCTTAATACTGGTATTTTTGCTTTGTATAAAAAAGTAATCGACCCGAAATACTTTCTTATCAATATGGGAGCACGTCTCGATTTTTTCAAAACTTCCAATGATAGCTTATTTAAAGAACTATATCGTTACAAATTAGTAGCTGGAAAACCAGTTTACGATTACACTGGGCGAACACTTCGCATGAAGCCGTCGGATCAACTGGAATTGTCGTATGCGTTGAATGTTGATTTTATTTACACGCCATCCTATAAAAATAAATTTGCCTTGTCGCTCTCGAGTGCTTATCGTGTGGCTTCGGTAGAGGAGCGATATAAGTATATCGACCAAGCGGGTACATTACGTGTTGGTAACCCCGACTTAAAACCTGAGATGGGTGCTTTTACCAACTTTAGCTATACGCATACCGATCGTAAATGGATGGTACGAACTGATGTTTTTGCCAATTATTTGTTTGATATGATTGCAGAAGTACCTGGTGTGTATACCAATATTAATGGTCAGCCAGTACATGCGTTAATAACTAGCAATATCAATAAGGCATTGTATGCTGGTGCCGAGGTGGAAGCCAATTGGAATATCACACGCCATTTTTCGGCAATGGCCAATGCTTCATATGTATTAGCAAAAGATGTTACTTCCGGCGATTATTTAATACAAATACCACCTTTGCACGGTCTTGTAAAGCTGAATTACGCTATCGACAAACGCGTAAAACTCGGATTGAGTGCTAAATGGGCTACAAAACAAACACAAGCTGCCGAAACTGAATCAAAAACTGCTGGTCATTTGATATACAATTTCGATGTGCAATCGGCAAACATCGCGTTGGGTATGTTTAAATTAAACTTTGTTGGTGGTATCGAAAATATTCTTGACAAGGCTTATAAAAACCATTTGTTTGCAACTCGTGGATTGGATTTCTACGAACCTGGACGTAACTTCTTTGCGAAAGTAAATTTAAAATGGTAACTTCGTAGCTGCATTTAATCTTACAATGTGATATGATACGAATCAATCTAGTACTATTCTTTGTGTTGCTGTCCATAGTAGCTATAGCCACCGAAAATGGCTATGCAAGTTTCTATAGTAGACGCATGCAAGGTTGCAAAACCACTAGTGGAGAGCGATATCACAACGATAGTTTGACTTGTGCACATAAAACCCATCCGTTTGGTACATTGCTTCGGGTATTTAATCCAAAAAATCAGAAAAGTATCATTGTGCGAGTTATCGATCGTGGACCGCATGCCCGCAGTCGAGTAATCGATTTGTCGTATCGAGCAGCGCAGGAGTTAGACATTATAAGTAGAGGAATAGCCTTTGTTGAACTTGCAGTGGTCGATCGCAATTGGTATAAAATTTATCCACTTCCTATACCCAAAGCATTTTTTAAAGTACCACAAGCTACATTTCAATTGCTTTCGAATAAATAAAAAAGTAGCATCAATAAACGATATGTTAGGTTATTGATGCTACTTTTTTATATCAATTAAATCGAACAAGTAATTCAACTAGAATGATACCAAAAAGGTGTTGTGCTGCATATAGATGCTTTGCACAACACCTTTTTTGTTGTTTTATATTCATGTATAGCGAAGTGCTAACAAGTCTACATTAATCTTATTGATAGCTTACAATAAACTCTACGCGTCGGTTTGTTTTACGACCTTCGGCAGTTGTATTTGGTGCCGTTGGGCGTGTGTCGCCATATCCTTTTGCAGTAAGGCGAGATTCAGCTATACCTTTACCTATTAAATAATTGCGAACAGCATCGGCACGTTTTTCCGATAGCGATTGATTGCCTTGTGGTTTGCCTACGTTATCGGTGTGACCACCAACTTCCACTTGGTAATTTGCATTTTCATTTAATACACGTGCCACATGGTCGAGAATAACAAACGAAAGTGGTTTAATTTTAAAGCTTCCTGTTTCAAACTGAATGCCTAAAAGCGCTTTTTGGAAAATAACTTTTACTTCGCTTTTTATTTCAGGGCAACCACCGTTTGATGCCACACCAGCCACTTCAGGACAGTGGTCCAAATTATCAGGTATTCCATCACCATCCTTATCGTTCGCATTAACTTTGTTGCTGTTATTGTCTACTGTTACTGCAACTATTGGTTCCACTTTTACAATTGTACAGCCTGTCGTATCCACCATACTACGTTCTGCCTCTGGTGTTTCAGGGCATTTGTCTTTGTAATCAGGTACTTTATCGAGGTCGGTGTCTTTTGGACATCCGATTGAGTCGACCGTTGCATAAGCTTCAACAGGAGTTCCTGGGCATTTATCTTTATAGTCAAACACGCCATCCCCATCCGTGTCCATTGGACAACCATCGGCATCCACCGTTCCGTGTGCTTCTTTTGGGGTATCAGGACATTTGTCTAAATAATCATCTACTCCATCTCCATCCGTATCAAGAGGGCAGCCATTTTTTTGCACTATTACGCCAAGTGGTGTGTCCGGACATTCATCTTTACGGTTGCTAACACCATCTTTATCGTCATCTTGTTTATTTCCAAAAACAATATTGAAACCTACTGCCAAATTTAATCGTTCCGTTTTATATGGTAGTTTCGATAGCGAAATGTTACCCATTCCCACATCCTTTAGGTTAATGTTGATTGGGGTGTTTAAAGGAGTGTAATGCATTGGGATAAAATCGGCAGCCGCAAACAAATTGATAAATCCAATTCGAACTCCTAAGCCTGCTCCAATGTTGCTGCCTCGTCCGTTTAATACTGAGTATGATAAGGAAAAATTAAACCAATTTATGGGTTTAACATTAAATGCGGTAGTTATTTCAGGATATATTTTACTATTCATCACTTTGGTTGATCCCAATAGACCTACACTAAGTTTTTCGTTTAAGAACTTATATTCGGCACTTAAATTAATACGAGGTGAAAGAGATGTGGTAAACGATTCGTAACTTGTGCTTTCTTGTAAATTTTGACTGATATCGTCGTAAATTGAATCGGTCAAATTACCCGCGTTAATTCCTTTTAGTACGTTCGATATATTAAATCCATTGATTCCGCTAAACATATAATCGAGCGATGAGGTGTTGTTGCTCACATTTTTACCTGTCCAGCTAATCATACCTAAGTCAGATACCGAGGCAGCTACTTCAAGATTTTTAATTGGTTTGTAAGTTGCACCTAAGTCAATGGCACCGCCTATTCCCGAAGGTTTAAGAAAAGTGTTTACAGAGATATTATCCATGTCAGGGTAGGATGAGTAAAGTGTCCCATTCCCATTAATACGGAAGTTGTCAAGTCCTGATTCGAGTTGTAAAGCGTTTATTTTAAGTTTGCTTCCAGCAATGCCATGTAAATATTTTAGCTTAACACCTACTTGCCATTTCTCGTTTATTTCGCGCGAATAACCTAGGGCTGCTTCTATGAATCCAGTGCCGTTTCCATGTAAATTCGATAAGTCGAAAATGGAGTTTGATAGTGTAGGTATGCCATTTAAGGTTTCGGCATTGCCATACATAAGAAGTTTGAACGCATCGCTTGGTAAAGTGGTATTAACAATAGATTTTGCTGTAGCACTAAATGTCCAGTAAGCAGCTTTGTTTCTAAATCCGAAACCAATTAAGTTGGTGTATATTTCGGCTCCAACATTGGCTGAGCTCTGTAGGCTGCTCAATACGCCTGCTTTTGATAGCTCTAAAGAAGAAACAGTGAGCCTGTTGTTGCCAAAACTCAACTGTGTATTGCCTATGGCAGGTAAGCTGAAATAGAAGTTACTCAAAGGTTGAAACGCAGGATTAAACTGATGTCTAACAGGAGCATTTTCAATAAAGTAAAGTGTGTTGGCTAGCTGAGCTTTGAGGGGCGCGGCTATAAAAATACTGCTTATAGCAAGAAATATAATTAATTTTATCTTCATGTTTACAATTGTATTATCGATTTGCGGAAGAAACAAATTACTCGAAATTAAATAAATTTTCACCATTCAAATAAAGACCAAGTCGAATTGATAAACTATTTTCTTTTCGGAAAGTGATTTTTTTGTTTGCTTCACTTTCAAAAATAAATTGATATGCTATGTTTTTAACTTGAGCTAATTGCGCTATTTGTGCTTTCTTTACTTTTAATATTATGTACGATATGCCCGATTCATTACTAACTACTTCGCCTTGATCGTCAATTTTTGGAGCATTTATTACTGAGTCGGTCAGTAGAAATAGATCCTCGATAGGTTGAAGATTATCATCGAGAAATTCTACCGATAACTGTCCTTTAACTGGAAACTTATTTATAACCTTAAAAGCCATACATACCGTGTCTAGTCTGTTTGCATCTAAAAAATCTAAATCAACATTGCGGATAGTATCTTTAAATGTATAACTACTACCTGCATTGAGTTTAAGAGGAATCTTCACATCAAGTTGTCCCACAAGTTTATCGTTTGGAGTGAAAAATTCCATTGGGTCGCCTGTTTTATAACTGCTTTTCATACGTAATTTTGAATAAATACGATCGGGTAGGGGGAATTTATCAAAGAAACGTGAGATATCGCCATTTGCGCTCGTGTGGTCAAGCGCAACAGTTGTTGTTGGAGCTATATCAGCAAAATTTAATTTACGGGCTATCGCTTGTGTTTTTGATTTTTGGCCATTAAATAATGCATATATTGGAGCAATTGATGCATCATCACTTTTATAGGCTTTCAGTGAGTCTAAAAGTAATTCAAAGCCTACTCCCGACTGGTTGATTAAATTGATGTTTAATTGTGGTTCTGTGAGTTTAAATATCCCATTTTCGGGTATGTCTTTCACTAGTTCGCTCGCATCATAAATGTCTTCTTTAGTGCCAAACAATACTTCAGGTGCAAAAGTACCATAATAGGCTTTGGCAACTACATTGGTTAGTCTGTACGAAATTTTGAGTTTTGAAGTTGGTTGTAAAAGCACAATTTTTGTTCCTAAATTTACGTGAAAGTCAATTTTTATTGGAATCATGCTGGTGCCAGTGAGCGATTTAATGCTGAATACGCCAAACTCTTTGGCCACTTGATAAGTGTTGAAAATTAGGGGTTGAGTAGTACTTGGATGGGTAAATACCGAATCTGATGGATTAGCAAGTTCAAAATATTTTTGTGGTAAATGTGCAGTGAGGCTAATGTCGGAAGTTGATAAGCCTGGTATGTCTTCAACAGTTATTTTAATTTCAAGTTTTGCCGACAAAAGATCAGCTCGATCAATAGAAACTACACCTTTAGTTCCCGAAAAATCAATAGGTAATTTATAGCTTAAGTCTAGTTTTGAATCTCCTGTTACAAACGGAAGTAATGGGTTGTAACTTAACACATGTTCGTCTTCGTAAATTGCATTTTCCAACAAATCAAACTTTGGAAGCGCCCATTCCATTGTATCTTTGTATTTTACAAAAATCTCATTGCCGTTTGTGCCAATATATTTGGCCGAGTCAAAAGTGGCAAGCAAGTCATCGAGTGTAACAGTGTCGCTACCAATTGGTAATACCATCGTTTGTCCTGAAAGTAAGTCATCTAAACGGCTTTCTAGGTCAATAGTGGTGGAGCAGGAGGCTAGTATGATGGATAGGAAAATTACCTGTAAATGATTTATATATCTATTTTTTTTCATATTCGTAAATAATTAATAAATCTGTTTTGATGATTTTTTATTCGATAGCAAAAATATAAAAAATAGTTTAAAGTAAAATGCATTATTGTTCAATTTATTGAAATTAAATCGTTTATGTTCCCTTTGAATATGATGATGTTTTTGTGAGTTAAATTCAATAAGCTGTTAATGTGTTGTAGGACAGTATTGTATGTGGGTGGTGTGGAAAAAATAAGTGAGACCAGTTTAAATAACTAATCTCACTTATTTTTTTATTTTGTAATGTTCTTCTTACTTATTTTGTTTCGGATTTAATTTCCTCAAAACTAACTACGAATTCTACACGTCTATTTTTTGCTTTATTTTTGGCTGAAGTGTTTGGTACTACAGGTTTTGTATCACCATATCCATTCGCAGTAAGACGATTTTCAGCAACTCCTTTCGATATTATATACTTCATCACGTTGTTAGCTCTATTACTCGAGAGTGTCTTATTCATCTCAGCTTTGCCAACATTGTCGGTATGGCCTTGAACTTCGACTAAATAGCTTGGGTTCTCTTGTAGAACTTTAGCTAGTTGGTTTAAAAGAGCGTGTGATGTCGGTTTAATATTTGCCTTACCAGTTTCAAATTGAATACCTTGAAGAGCTTTTTGGAATAACATTCGAGCTTCTTTGTTTATTTCAGGACAACCAGAGTTTGATGCCACACCTGCAAGTTTAGGGCAGTTATCCTCGTAGTCATAAACGCCATCGCCATCCGAATCGAGAGGGCAACCTACTGAATCAACTAGGCCAAATGCTTCTTTTGGTGAGTCAGGGCATTTATCAAGATAGTCGTAAACGCCATCTTTGTCAGTGTCGAGTGCACAGCCTGTTGAGTCAACCATTGCTTTAGCTTCTAAAGCAGTGTTGAGGCATTTGTCAAGGTAGTCGGGCACACCATCAAAATCATTATCAATCGGACAACCAGTAGCATCAACTAAACCCAATGCTTCTTTTGGAGTGTCTGGGCATTTGTCTAAATAATCAGCAATACCATCTAAGTCTGAATCAATAGGACATCCTAAACTGTCTATTTTACCAATGGCAGCCACCGGTGTTTCAGCACATTTATCTTTATAGTCAAATATACCATCACCATCTGTATCTAGTGGACAGCCGTTTGCATCAATTGATCCATGTGCTTCTTTGGGTGTGTCAGGACATTTGTCTAAATAATCAGCAATGCCATCACCATCCGAATCCAATGGACAGCCAGCTTCGTTAACAAGTACGCCAGTAGGTGTGTCAGGGCATTTGTCTTTGCGATCTTTTACACCATCTTTGTCTTTGTCTTGTCTGTTGCCAAATACAAGATTTAAGCCTACTGCAACATTTACGCTGCGGTTTTTTAAAGCAGGAATTTCAAGATTATCGTTATCAGCAAAAACAATTTTGTTGCTATAATTTAACGGAATGTAATCGGCCGACGCAAATAAGTATAGAAAACCTAGTCGTACACCCATTCCTGCTCCAATAGTGCTACCTCGGCCGTTTAAAAATGAATATGAAGCTGAAAGGTCGAACCAGTTCACAGGTTTAGCGTTTACCGATGCAGTTAATTCACTAAATAACTTTTTCTTGTAGATTGTGTTTCGTGAGAGTAGTCCGAGGGTTAATTTGTTTTGGTAAAATCCATACTCAACACCCAGGTTTAGCTTAGGAGCTAAATTGGTTGAAAATGCTCTATCAGTAGAATCAAGTAATGTGTAATAGTTTTTGGGATTGTTTTTTATGGAGTCAAGTCCATCTTGGTTTAATGGTAATTGGTTAGCATCAAATTCGTATTTGTATTTTTTATTGTTTTCGTACCATCTTATTAAACCAAAGTCGGTTAATGCGGCCGAAACGATGAGGTTGTCAAGTATATTGTAGCTAGCTCCAAGATCAAATGCGGCTCCCATACCTGAAGGTTTAAAAAATTCCGCTGCATCGGGCATTTCGGGAAGAGCTTCAACACCGTTTATTACAAATGGCGACGAAATTCGAATATTACCTTGGTTGTTTAAATCGAGCAAGTCATCTGTTTGCTTCACATACATGCTGTTGCTTTGAAGCTGTGCACTTGCTTGGCCAAATAGAACTTTGAATTTAAGTCCGGCATTGAACTTTTCGTTGAATTTTCGAGCGTATCCTAGCCCAACTTCGGTAAACGCATTCACATTAATATCGGCATATGAATTATCGAGTGTCCCATCTTCAATCGCTTTTACCAAGCTTTTCGGAACTGTTGAGTGGAAGTCAAATCGCTGGTTAATTCCGAAATTCCAATAAGCATCTCCTTTTCTAAAACCAAATGTTAGGAGATTAATATCAATATCGGTAAGGAATTTATTATTCTTTTTAAGTATAGATATAATATCCTTGGTCGTTCCATCGGGGTTGTAAATGTCTTTAATCGATAGAGCATTGTTTCCGATACCAAACTGGGTGTAACCTATTACGGGTAAACCAATATATACATTACTCAAAGGCTGAAAAGCAGGATTTAATTTGTTGCGATATGGATTATTGTCCATAAAATACATTGTACTAACCTGTTGCGAATATCCTGTGATAGTTCCGTATAAAATAAATACGGTTACAATCGCACAAAACTTTGTAATTGTTTTCATCTGACTTTTGTTTTAGTTATTACCTGTAATTTTTTAAGTTGGAAATAGTCTCTAAAAATTAAGCTATCAGAAAAATGACTGATAGCTTAATTTGATTTTCTTATTAATTACAGTTATTCTAATGTAATTTACAATTGATGTCTAAAAAAGTTTTACTTTGAAGTCGGCTGTGTATCTTGAAGTTATTGTGAATGAAATTGGATACACAGGCGATTCGACATTACCACTTACCATGTACTTAATTTTTTTATCTTTTAAAATAGCATCTTGAATTTTTGTAAGTTCAGCTGCTGTAAATGAAACTTTAACGTCACTGAAACTTGTTGAGGTGCCGTCAATATCATTTTTTGTAATCCCAAGATCAGGGAATGATAACGTGAAATTTTGAATAGTAGATGAAACGCTATTTCCATTAGAATCCTTAAAGTTGCCGGCTGTTATCACTACTTTTTTAATTTTCATTGATTTCAGTTTGTCTAACCGATCCTTTACGTCATCAAATTGATTGAGGTCTACTTCGCCCGATTTGCTAAAGGTACTTGCCGATGCCACAATTTTTATTGATGAAGTACCAGCTATGTTTTGTTCGGCCTGAACATTTAGGTCAGTTTCTAACTCAACACCATTTATAGGTATTTCGCACGCTACAAAAGCTGCAGCAATAGCTGCCATAAATAATAGTTTTTTAATAGTTTTCATACGTTGTTTTTTTATTGATTATTTGTTCTTGTTTAATTTTAATTCATTTATATTGCTTTAATTCCTTTCAATAGTACCCATTGCTACCAAATTAAAACTTTCAATTTTTATATAATAACGATTTGCTAATAAAATTGTTTAATGAATATGGTTTTGATAGTGTAGGATTATTTGTTGTCTTGTTTATTTATGGTTAGTTGTCTGATAGTATGTTTTGAAATTATTCGTAGTCAGTTATCATCAATTTATATTGTAATAGAAATAGAATGCTCTTTGATAATTAGAGTTTTGAGTTGATATATACCTTTTTTTTATGGTTCGTAAGATGATAAATAATTGCATGTTGGTGTTGGTGTGTTGTAGAATGTTTTTTCATTAGTTTAGCTGTTGACCATATGTTTGTTGTTGTAAATTAACATATATTTGATTTTTGTTTGTCGTCAATTAAGTGCTCCAAATTACATTTTTATGAAATCTTGTTGCTTGTATTCGTGGTTGTCAACAATTCTGATAATCCCATTTCTTTAAAATTAGGGTGCCATTTATGCTGATAATATGTTTGTGTATTCGTTTCTAAATTTGCTAAGGATATGAAAACGAATCCGTTTTTTTTATGTAAGTTTGCATTTCGAAAAAATAAACTAATTATATGGCTCCACGCAAACCGATAAAACCAACCCAAAAGGCTGAAATAAAGCAAGAATCGACCATTAATGCGCGTCAACCTTCGGCGCCAAAATCGAATATTCCCACTACGAGCAGTTGGCAGTCATTCCGATCGTTTTTTATCGACGAACGTACACATTTTGTGCTTGGGATATTTGTTATTATAGCCGTTTTATATCTTACGTTAGCTTTTGTGTCGTATTTTTTTACGGGTGCAGCCGACCAAAGTAAAATGGATCTTCCATTTTCGGAGGCATTATCATCGCGTTTTGATGTAAAAAACTGGACTTCGGTGTTAGGTGCTCTTACAGCCGAAACAATGATTCACCGCTGGTTTGGCGTTTCATCTTTTGCGCTTTTATTTTTTGGTTTAATTATTGGGTTCAAACTGCTTCGTGTAAAATCAATGGCAATATTGCCAGCATTTTTTCATAGTTTTTTTTGGTTGTTCTGGTTGTCAATTGTATTGGCATTGGCGCTTAATCCTTTTGTTAAAGGAGTTTTGTTTTTTGCGCCGGGTGGCTTGCATGGCGAGGTAATTAGTCAGTTTGTCAATTCGTACATCGGATTGCCAGGAACCGTAATGTCGTTGGTAGGAATATTTCTTGTCTACAGCATTGTTTCGTCGAAGTTGACAATTCCTTTTTTAAAACGATTATTCTCTAAAAAGGATAAAACGAAGGTGCAGCCACAAACAAGTTTTGAGGATAGCCTGAAAGATTTTTCGTCTGTCGAAGAGTCAGGTCCTAGTGTGGCTGTTGGTACTGAAATTATTCCTGAAGAATGGGTGGTGAAGGCTGCCGAGGAGGAGAGTATAGTCATTGAATCGAACGAATTGGAACTGGATGATGAAAAAACAGTAGAAGAGGTTGTGCCTGTTGACAATGATACTGTACCTTTCGAAATTGAACAAACCGAACAGCCTGCAGATAGTGTAGCTGTAGATAGTGATCCTGCTGAAACGGCAGTTGACGATAACGAAGATCCATTTTACAATATTTCTAAATTGGGTAAGTACGATCCAACTTTAGATTTAACCCACTATCAGTCGCCTACGCTCGATTTGCTTAAAATATACGGCACCGACAACGATACACAGATTGATATGGTGGAACAAAACGCCAATAAAAACCGTATTATCACTACTTTGCAAAATTATGGTATCGAAATAGATTCGATAAAAGCGACTGTTGGACCTACCATCACACTTTACGAAATTGTACCAAAGGCAGGTGTGCGTATTTCTAAAATTCGAAACCTCGAGTACGATATTATGCTCAGTTTAGCGGCTACAGGTATACGTATTATTGCGCCTATTCCGGGCAAGGGTACCATAGGTATTGAGGTTCCTAATGCCGATCCACAAGTGGTTTCGATGCACTCGGTAATTGCTTCAAAAAAATTCCAAGAGTCGAAATTTGAGCTTCCTGTTGCTTTTGGACGAACCATAACGAACGAAATATTTATGGTCGATTTGGCCAAAATGCCTCACTTACTTGTGGCAGGGGCTACCGGACAAGGTAAATCGGTAGGCTTGAATGCAATTATAACTTCCTTGCTTTACAAAAAACACCCTTCGCAGCTTAAATTTGTGTTGGTTGATCCTAAAAAGGTAGAGTTTAATATTTATGCTGATATAGAAAAGCATTTTCTGGCAAAACTACCTGATGGCGAAGATGCTATTATTACCGATACCAGCAAAGTAGTTGAAACGCTTAACTCGCTTTGTAAGGAAATGGACGATCGGTACGACTTGCTGAAAAAAGCACACGTACGTAATATTAAGGAGTATAATGAGAAGTTTTTTAATCGAAATTTGAATCCCGAAAAAGGCCATCACTTTTTACCTTATATAGTAGTTATTGTAGATGAGTTTGGCGATCTTATTATGACTGCTGGTAAAGAAGTGGAAATGCCGATTGCTCGTATTGCTCAGCTGGCTCGTGCCGTTGGTATACACATGATTATTGCAACGCAACGTCCGTCGGTTAACATTATTACGGGTGTTATTAAAGCCAACTTCCCGGCGCGTGTGGCTTTCCGAGTGTCGTCGATGATGGATTCACGTACTATTCTGGATGCGCCTGGAGCTAATCAATTAGTTGGTCGTGGCGATATGCTTTTTTCGCAAGGAAATGATTTGATGCGTGTACAATGTGCTTTTGTTGACACACCTGAAGTCGAAAATGTGGTGCATCATATAAGTGGTCAACAAGCCTATCCTACTGCCTTTTATTTACCCGAATATATTAGTCCTGATGGCGAAGGTGTTGATTTGAGTTCGGTGGATATGACCAAACGCGATGCTTTGTTCGAAGAAGCAGCTCGTTTAATAGTTGCTAGTCAGCAAGGGTCAACCTCTCTTATTCAGCGCAAATTTTCGATTGGTTATAACCGTGCTGGTCGCATAGTCGATCAGCTCGAGGTAGCCGGTATTATCGGACCATTCGAAGGTAGTAAGGCACGTCAGGTGTTGGTGATGGACGAATATCATTTGGAACAGATTTTGAAACAACTGTAATAAATGATTAATTTATTTACTAATTGAATAGGATGAATACATATAAATTTCCGAGATTTGGCTTGTCGATAGCTGTATTAATATTTTCGATATTGCCGCTTGTGGCTCAAAATAATGTTGAAGCTGAGCGAATTACGAATCAGTTGTTGGCTTCTTTTCGTACGAGCTCTGTTCGTACAAACTTCAGCCTTTCGGTGGTTCAAAAAAATGCTGTAAATTCGCAGTCGGTTTCAGGAAACTTTGTGATGAAAGCCGAAAAGTTCGTGCTCGATATGGGTGAAACCAAGGCTTGGTTCGATGGGAAAACGCAGTGGACCTATATAATTGCCGATAACGAAGTGTCGATAACTGAACCAACTGTCGATGAACTGGCAAGCATTAATCCAATGGCAATTATTGCTAGTTTTAAGGCAAAATCGAAAATTGTTTTTAGTAAACAAAAATCGGCACAAAATCACATCATTGAGCTTTTGCCCAAAAACAAAAAAGAAGAGTTTGCTAAGGTCGAAATACATATTAATAAAGGTACAGGAAATCTTGTTTCGGTAAATATTACGGATAAAAAAGGCGTAAAGTCAATTTTATCACTCACAAATTATCAAAAAGGATTTAAAGCGGCTGATGATTATTTTGTATTTAACAAAGCAAAATTTAAAGGTATAACAATAAACGACTTGCGATAAGCATTCGCAAAATTTATAATATTAAAATTCGTAATATTAAAAAGATATGACAGAAAAAGTACGTTGCCTGATTATAGGTTCAGGTCCTGCTGGTTACACAGCTGCTATTTATGCTTCACGCGCTAATTTATCGCCTGTGCTATATGAAGGTATGCAACCTGGTGGACAGCTAACCACAACTAACGATGTTGAAAACTTCCCAGGATACCCTGAAGGTATCACAGGTCCAGAATTAATGGAAGACTTAAAAAAACAAGCTGAGCGTTTTGGTGCTGATATTCGCTTTGGTTATGTTACAGCTACCGATTTGTCAGCTGCTCCTTACAAAGTGACAGTGGATGGCGAAAAGGTGATTGAGGCCGATACTATTATAATTTCTACGGGCGCAACAGCTAAATATCTTGGCTTGCCCGATGAGCAAAAATATTCGGGTTCAGGAGTTTCGGCATGTGCTACTTGCGATGGTTTTTTCTATCGTAAACGCAAAGTTGCTGTAGTTGGTGGTGGCGATACTGCTTGTGAGGAAGCTACTTACTTGGCAGGTTTAGCTGATAAAGTGTTTTTGATTGTTCGTAAATCGTATTTACGTGCGTCAAAAATTATGCAGGAACGCGTACTTGCAAATCCTAAAATTGAAGTGTTGTTTGAGCACGAAACTCTTGGTTTAACGGGCGATAAAGTGGTTCAAGGTGCAAACCTAGTGAAGCGCCGTGGCGAATCAGACGAGGAACAGGTTCATATCGAAATTGATGGTTTCTTCCTAGCTATTGGTCACAAACCAAACTCTGATGTGTTTAAACCATGGATTGAAACAGACGAAGTAGGATATATTACGACTGTAGCAGGTACTCCACGTACCAATGTTGCTGGAGTTTTCGCAGCGGGCGATGTTGCCGATCCACATTACCGACAAGCAATTACTGCTGCAGGTAGTGGATGTCAAGCGGCTATCGAAGCCGAACGCTATCTGAGCGAACAAGGAATTTAAGAAAAATACCTGACTCGAATTTTGAGTCAGGTATTTTTTTTTATTTAATCAATGTGATTTTCGGCGCAATAAGATGATCGTACAAATGGTCCACTCTCCACGCGTCTGAATCCTTTATCTAATCCAATTTGTTTGTATTCAGCAAACTTATCGGGGTGAATGTAGGCAGTTACAGGTACGTTATTGCGCGATGGCTGCATGTATTGACCTATAGTTAGTACGCTACAACCTGTTTTAAGTGCATCGTCCATCAACTGCAAAACTTCTTCTTCGGTCTCGCCTAAACCGAGCATTATGCCTGTTTTAGCAACTATGCCTTTTGACGCAATGTGAGCAAGTACATTGAGGCTCGTATCGTATTTTGCTTTGGTGCGAATTTGAGGTGTAAGTCGACGTACGGTTTCCAAGTTGTGCGAAATAATGTTGGGTTTTTCGTTGATTATCATGTCTACTAAATCCATTTTACCATCAAAATCAGGAATTAAAACCTCTAATGTTGTTTCAGGGTTCAATCTTTTTATTTCCGAAATGGTTGATGCCCAATGTCCTGCACCTCCATCAGCTAAGTCGTCTCTATCTACCGATGTAACTACAGCATGTCGTAATTTCATCAGTTGAATTGATTTGGCAACGTTGGTTGGTTCATTCGGATCAAGAGCTAGCGGTTTGCCTGATTTGGTATTGCAAAACTTACAACGGCGGGTACAAATATCACCACCAATCATTAAGGTGGCTGTACCTTTGCTCCAACATTCGCTTTGGTTCGGGCATTTACCACTACTGCAAATAGTGTGCAGGCCATGTTCTTTAATTACTGAGCTAACACCCGAAAATGATGCTTCGCTGTATATTTTGGTTCGTAACCATTCTGGTTTTCGTATAAAATTCATTTTAAATTCAAATTATTTATTGTAAAATCACAATCTAAACACCCTTTAAACGGTATTGTTCGATAAGATTGCACAAAGATAAGTAATTCTAATTGTTTGTGTGTAAATTCTATTTTTTTCGATTTGAATGATTGGCTTGTTTTTCTCAGAAATGATGCGAAAATGAGCCCATCATTTTGAACTATTTGTTTAAAATGTGACTTTTTGATGAGTTTGTTTTTGCTTGTCAATAAACTGCTCACTTATAGCTAGTTTGTGCGTTGATTTGTTTTGTTGAACTTTTTTTTATTTACTTTTTGTGCCTTTCTCGCTGCAATTTGAAATATTATGTGCGAAATTACTTACGTCTAAATTAATATATGGAGCCTTTTATTATAATTTGTATTTTGCTTAACAATAATTGTTTGAAAAATATTCTAAAAATTTTCTGTAATAGAAAATATTGATGTATTTTTGTAGCAATTAAAGAAATATTTCTTTAATGTGCGAATTAGTAAAATAGCAATATAAAAATAACGCAATAGATAATGGAATCAAAAAGAGAAATTAAGTTCAGTCTTGTTTACAGAGATATGTGGCAAGCATCAGGCAAGTATGTGCCACGTAAAGATCAGTTGGAGAAAATTGCACCAGTAATTGTAGAGATGGGCTGTTTTGCTCGTGTTGAAACAAATGGTGGAGCTTCTGAACAAGTTAATTTGCTTTTTGGTGAAAATCCAAACGATGCAGTACGTGCATTTACAAAAACGTTCAACGAAGCTGGCATACAAACACACATGCTCGATCGTGGCTTGAATGGCCTACGTATGAACCCTGTTCCTGCTGACGTGCGTGAATTGATGTATAAAGTAAAAAAAGCACAAGGTACTGATATTACCCGTATTTTCTGTGGTTTGAACGATGTACGTAACATTATCCCTTCTATTCAGTATGCTAAAGCTGCTGGAATGATTGCTCAAGCTACTATGTGTATTACTTTCTCGGAAATACACAATGCTGATTACTATATTAAAATGTCTGAACAGCTTATTCAAGCCGGAGCCGATGAAATCTGTCTCAAAGATATGGCAGGTATCGGTCGCCCTGCAACGCTTGGTAAAATTGTTCGCGCTATCAAAGCTGCTCATCCACATATCATCATTCAATATCATGGTCACTCAGGACCTGGTTTATCAATGGCTTCTATGCTTGAAGTTGCCGAGGCTGGTGTTGATATTTTGGACGTTGCTATGGAACCACTTTCGTGGGGTATGGTGCATCCTGATGTTATTTCGGTACAAGCCATGTTGAAAGATGCTGGCTTTAAAGTTCCTGAAATCAATATGAATGCCTACATGGAAGCTCGTCGCTTAACACAAAGCTTTATCGACGATTTCTTGGGTTATTTTATCGATGAAAAAAATAAATTAATGACCTCATTATTGGTTGGATGTGGACTTCCAGGCGGCATGATGGGATCGTTGATGGCTGACTTAAAAGGTGTTCATGCGAATATCAACGGTCACCTGAAGAGTGTAGGTAAAAAAGAATTATCTACTGACGAGTTGCTCGTTAAGTTATTCGACGAAGTAAAATATATTTGGCCTAAATTGGGTAATCCACCATTGGTAACACCATTTAGTCAGTATGTGAAAAATATTGCGCTCATGAATGTGATGTTTGTTGTGAAAGATCAACCACGTTGGTCAATGATTGACAAAAATTCATGGGATATGATTTTAGGTAAAGCAGGTCAACTTCCAGGTAAATTGGACGACGAAATTATTGCGTTAGCTAAAAAGAATAAATTTGAATTCTTCGAAGGCAACCCTCAAGATAACTATCCAAACGAATTGCCACGCTTCATCGAAGAGATGAAAGCAAATGGCTGGGATCGTGGTAAAGATGATGAGGAGTTGTTCGAATTTGCGATGCACGAAAAACAATACCGCGATTTTAAATCGGGCGACGCTAAAAAGCGTTTCGAAATGGAATTGGAAGCAGCTATCAAAGCAAAATATGCAACTCAAAATGTTGAAATTCCTGATATTCGCTTGCTTAAATATCCAAACGCTGAGCCAATTGTAGCTTCTGTTTCGGGTCGTGTAATTTGGGAGCTTGACTTTACAGATGTGTCGAAAGAACCTGTACATGGTAAGATGTTCAAGGAATCGGAGCCGCTTTACTCAGTTCAAACTCGTTTCGGTATGGAGCATGTTGCAAGTTTCTGCACAGGTCGCATTGTTGGTGTTGAGAAAAAACAAGGTGATTTGGTAAATAAAGGTGAGATTGTTGCTTATATTGAACAAAAATAAGATAAGATAGCTCTTTTAAAAATAACGGCGGCACGAAACAATCAGTTTCGTGTCGCCGTTATTTTTACTCAACTCTAATTCGTACCTTTGCAATTAAATAACAACTAACGTATTATAATGATGTCAATTATTTCTGCTCCCATCGAACTTCTTTCACCAGCCAAAAATCTAGAATGTGGTATTGCTGCTATTAATCATGGAGCTGATGCTGTATATATTGGTGCCTCGCAATTTGGCGCGCGTGCTGCTGCAGGAAACTCAGTGAGCGATATCGAAGCCTTGGCAAAATACGCTCATCAGTATCGGGCTAAGGTGTTTGTGGCTTTAAATACGGTGCTCACCGACGATCAGTTGGACGATGCCGAGCGATTGATACATGAAGTTTATCAGGCCGGTGCCGATGCGTTGATTGTGCAGGATATGGGTATTTTACAAATGAATTTACCTCCTATTCAATTACATGCAAGTACGCAAACAGATAACCGCACGCCCGATAAAGTAAAGTTTTTGCAAGATAGTGGTTTTTCGCGTGTGGTGTTGGCGCGCGAACTTTCGCTATCGCAGATAGCCGACATACGCTCACAATGCAAAGTGGAGCTCGAAGCTTTTGTGCATGGTGCTTTGTGTGTGAGTTATAGCGGACAGTGTTATATGAGTCAGGCAATGAGTGGGCGTAGTGCTAATCGTGGGCAGTGTGCGCAGTATTGCAGGTTGCCGTATCAGTTGCTTGACGCCGAGGGAAATGTAGTTGTGAAAAACAAACATTTGTTATCGCTCAAAGACTTGGATTTATCGGATTCGCTCGAAGAGATGATGCAGGCTGGTGTGATGTCGTTTAAAATTGAAGGTCGCCTTAAAGATATCAGTTATGTGAAGAATATTACTTCACTTTATCGCCAAAAGCTCGATGCTATTTTGGAAGGAAATAAAACCTATCGAAAAAGCTCGTTAGGTAAAACGACACATTTTTTTGAGCCGAATGCCGAAAAAAGCTTCCGTCGTAATGCTACTGATTATTTTCTACACGGTCGGCATCACGAAATCATTCAATCGAACACGCCAAAGTCCTTGGGTGAACCAATGGGCAAGGTAACGTATATTGGTCGTAATTTTTTCGAAATTAAATACGCACCTGTACTCGCCAATGGCGATGGACTCTGTTTTATCAACCGACAGGGCGATTTAACTGGTTTTCGTGTGAACAAGGTCGAGGGTGCACGTATTATTCCAGCCGAAATGCCACGCATGGAAGTTGGGACTTTTATGTATCGAAACCAAGACCAGGCTTTTGATAAGCTGATAGCTGGTAAAACGTCCGAACGAAAAGTGGCTGTTGATATACGATTTGCTGAAACCGAAGTTGGATTTGTAATTACACTTACCGACGAATATGGATTAGTGTCAACTTATGCCATTCAGACCGAAAAGCAGGCGGCCCAAAAACCTGAATCGGTAGTTTCGAATGTTGTTAATCAACTTTCGAAGCTAGGCAATACTATATACGAAGCTCGCACTGTTGATGTCGATCTGCAGTCGGCATGGTTCTTTCCTGCATCGCAATTGGGTGAGTGGCGACGCGAAGCTATTGAGCAGTTTGATGCGTACCGAAATAGTGCTTACACGCGCGAATTGCCTGCCGAGCGCAAACAGGTTCAGTTTCCTTTACAATCGCTAAGTTATTTAGGTAATGTGACTAATGCCAAAGCTTTTTCGTTTTACAAAGAGCATGGCGTATCATCCATTCAGGATGGTTTCGAAATTAAAGCCGAGCCAGATGTGGCTTTGATGTTTACAAAGCATTGTATTAAATACGAAATGGGTTGGTGTCCGCGCGAAAAATCGAGTGGAACTTCTGTTGATGCGCCACAAGAGCCACTTTACTTGAAAAACAATAATCAACGTTTTCAATTGAAATTTGACTGTAAAAAGTGTGAAATGCATATTTTTGCCGTAAAAGAGTGAGAATTACTCATTTTGTTATATTTTTGTAATACGTATTACACATCAACGAAATAACATTGTCGTTACTTTGTCGTATTAATTAAATAATATAATCAAGTTTATGAAAAACTTTCGAATTTTAGTAGTCGACGACGAAGAAGATTTATGTGAAATTCTACAATTTAACTTGGAGTCTGAAGGATTGCAGGTAGACGTAGCTTATTCTGCCGAAGAAGCTTTAAAAAAAGATCTTACCGTTTACAATTTGTTGCTCCTTGATGTGATGATGGGGGAGACCTCGGGTTTCAAAATGGCACGTATAGTTCGCGAAAATCCACTAACAGCCACTATTCCAATTGTTTTCTTGACTGCAAAAGATACCGAAAACGATAAGTTGACAGGCTTTAATATTGGGGCCGACGATTATATTTCAAAACCTTTCTCAATTCGTGAAGTAGTAGCACGTGTGAAAGCTTTGTTGCGTCGTATCAATATTAATAAACAGCCCGAAATAGCATCCGAAGATTTGGTTTACTTGGGTTTAACAATGCAGCTTAAGAATAAAAAAGTACTTCTTAATGGTTCAGAACTAGCTTTTACCAAAAAGGAATTTGAAATCTTGAAATTGTTTTTAGAGAATAGAAATCGAGTTTTTACACGCGATGAAATGCTTACTCGTGTTTGGTCTGATGAAGTGATTGTGCTCGACAGAACCATTGACGTGAATATTACGCGTTTGCGTAAGAAAATTGGCGATTATGGTAAGAATATCGTAACGCGCCTTGGATATGGATATTGTTTTGAGGAATAGTACTTGCTATCGTTCCGTTTTTTTATATGTTTAAGACCTTAATTGCTTGCGGATGACTCTTAATAAACGATTATTTTTATATTTTTTTGGAACATTTTTTCTGTTAACTGTTGCCATTACTTTTTTTCAATATCAACGTGAAAAGGAGTTTCGTACTGAACAGCTTGATCAATTGTTGACTACTTATAATAATACTATTTATAAGTATGTAAATGAGAAAGATAGTTCGGGAATGGTGCTGAATAATATTATTCGGTTTTTTCCTGATTCAACCTTACGAGTTACCATTATTGATTTAAATGGAGTTGTTAAGTTTGATAATTCAGTGCAGCCAAATCAAGAGCTAGAAAATCATTTGGATAGGCCTGAAATAATGGAGGCAAACGAAAAAACAATTGGTAAGTCTATCAGGCACTCGAGCACCACAAATTCAAATTACTATTACTATGCGCACAAGCATCACAATTTGTATGTGCGCACAGCATTGCCCTACAACTTAAGTATGAGTAATACGCTCAAAGCAAATACCATGTTTTTGTATTTTATGGCAGCTGTGCTTTTTGTGGCGTTTGTTGTGTTGTTTTTTATTACGCGTAGTTTTACGGGTTCAATTGATCGATTGCGCTTATTTACCAAAAAGGTTGAAAATGGCGAAGGGGTCGACGAGAACATCAGTTTCCCAAAAGATGAACTGGGTGAGTTGAGCCGAAATATTGTACAACTTTATCGCAATATGGCAAAAGCCAAAAACGATGTGAACTTGGAGCGCGAAAAACTAAGTAAACATATTTTGATTTCGCAAGAGGGATTAGGTTTCTTTTCGGCTGATAAAAATGAGATTCTTACCAATAGATATTTTATTCAGTATGCAAGTGTGTTAGCCGAAACTCAGTTTAATAGTTCCGAAAAGATATTTGAATTAAAGGAGTTTGTTGAGATAAATGATTTTATTGCAGAGAGTTTGCAACACGAAAATTTAACTCGTAAACGCATTGTTATCGAAAAAAATGGTCGCGTGTTTAGTATTCGCTGTATTGTTTTTCAGGATAATACCTTCGAAATTTCCATTAATGATATTAGTACACAGGAGCATGAAAATGAGTTAAAACGACAACTAACTCAAAATATATCGCACGAGTTGAAAACGCCTGTGAGTAGTATAATGGGGTATATGGAGTCTATTTTAGAAACGCCTAATATTGCACCCGACAGACAGCGCTTTTTCATTGAACGATCGTTTATTCAAGCACAACGTTTATCATCTTTGTTGCAAGATATTTCGATGCTAAATAAGATTGATGAGTCGAAGCAGTTGTTTGATCGCGAGGAATGTGATTTGGCAAAAACCATTGAGGATGTTTTAAACGACGTTCAGCTTCAAATTGAGGAGCGCCAATTTTCCATTACCACACAGTTTAATAAGCCTTTGCTATTAAACGGAAATCGTTCGCTGCTTTATTCGATTTTTCGTAATTTGATGGATAATGCCCTGAGTTATGCGGGTGAAAAAATTAATGTCGAAATTAATTGCTATCGTGAGGACGACTACTTTTATTATTTTTCTTTTTCTGATAATGGAATAGGGATACCCGAAGAGCATATGAGTCGCATCTTCGATCGGTTTTACCGTATTGATAAGGGGCGTACACGTAAGTTAGGTGGTACCGGGCTGGGTTTGGCTATTGTCAAGAATGCTGTTGTGTTTCATGGTGGAAATATCTCTGCCAAAATATCGCCTCATGGCGGTTTGAGTTTTGTATTCTCATTGCAGAAAAACAAATAAGTAGTTGCCATTTATCATTTACAACTTAATAAAGATAATATGATAGCCTATTATTTATTCGCTAATATTATATTATTCTAAATACTTAAGTAGTGGTTTAAAAAAATGGAACAGCAATTTTAGAATTGACTGTTCCATTTTTTTTAGTTTGCGACTTGCTTTATTAGCTTTGATATTGCTTGTCGTAGTATTTTTGATAAGCACCACTTGTAACGTTGTTCAGCCATTCTTCGTTTGCTAAATACCAGTCAACCGTTTTTTCGAGACCTTCTTCAAATTGTAGCGATGGTTTCCATCCCAATTCAGTTTGTAGTTTTGTAGAGTCGATGGCGTAGCGTAGATCGTGTCCAGCGCGATCTTTCACAAAGGTGATTAATTTAGCCGATTCGCCTTGTTCGCGACCAAGTTTGCGATCCATAATTTCGCAGAGCTGATGAATTAAGTCAATATTCGACCATTCGTTGTTGCCACCAATATTATAGGTATCACCATTTTTACCGGTATGGAAAATTACATCGATAGCACGGGCGTGATCGTTAACAAATAACCAGTCGCGTACGTTTTCGCCTTTACCGTAAATTGGGATAGGGCGGTTGTTTTTAATATTGTTGATGGATAGTGGAATCAATTTTTCTGGAAAATGGTTTGCACCGTAGTTGTTCGAGCAATTCGAAATAACGATAGGCAAGCCGTAGGTGTCGTGCCATGAGCGTACAAAGTGATCGCTCGATGCTTTACTTGCTGAGTATGGTGAGTGTGGATCGTATTTGGTTGTTTCGGTGAAGAAAGTGCCATCAAAGTCGAGTGCGCCATACACCTCGTCGGTTGATACGTGGTAAAATCGTTTGCCTTCGTAATTATCTTTCCATGCATTTTTAGCTGCATTCAGTAGGTTACATGTGCCAAATACATTGGTACGTATAAATGCAAAAGGATCAGTTATTGATCTGTCAACATGTGATTCGGCAGCTAAATGAATTACGCCATCGATGTTGTAGGTGGCAAAAAGCTCGTTTATAAATTTCTCGTCGGTAATGTCTCCCTTCACAAAACTGTAGTTGGGTGCATCGGCTATGTCTTTTAAGTTCTCAAGATTGCCGGCATAAGTAAGGGCATCGAGATTAATGATTTGATAGTCGGGGTATTTGGTCACAAAAAGACGAACAACGTGTGAGCCAATAAATCCAGCTCCTCCAGTAATCATTAAAGTGCGTTTCATATTCGTATAATTCATTTTTGAGTAATAATAAAATTTTCGTATCAATAGTTATCAACTATCTTTTAACAAAATTAGTATACACAAAGATACAATCATTTTCTGAGGTTTGACAACTTGTTAATAACTTTTTAAGAAAAGAATAAGCAATATAAATCGAATAGTCTACATTTGTACTGTGGAAAACTTATACATTCATATCGAAAATTTATTGGTACACAACGACTATGTTGTAGTGCCGGGGCTAGGTGGTTTTATACTTCAGTATAATCCAGCAGTTCTTGATGGTGCTATTCTTAGGGCTCCACATAAAGTAATTGCATTTAATGCCCTGATGCGTCATGCCGATGGATTATTGGCAATAGAGTATTCGCGATCAAATCAAATTTCGTTTCGCGATGCGCAGCTTTATGTTGAAAACGCTGTGTCTGCGTTTAAATTTGAATTACAAACTTCTGGTCGTTGTTCCTTTGGAGGTTTAGGGGTGTTACGAATTGATGAAAATGCTAGTCTTTGTTTTGAGCCCAATTTGAAAGCAGTTTTTATTCCCGACAATTTTCTAAGAACAGATATCTATATTGCTCAAAAAGAAACTGGAGCGGTTGCGGCTAAAAAGCAGATCCAATTTAATGCCTATAAAGTCATGCGCTATGCTGCTATGTTGGTATTAGTGGCAGGAATACAGCTTGTTTCTACAAAATTAGCAGATAATAAACTCCAGAATTCGGCATCCATAATTAATATTAATCAGTTTGAGTTGCAAAAAGTAAAAGAGCAACGAAAAATAGTTGAGCTAGTAAAAGATAGTACGGTTGCTGATACAATAAAAGCCCTTCCACAAGCGAAGGCTCTGAAGTTGGATGATGATTCGTTGTATCATGTGGTAGTGGCTAGTTTGGGTACTTTGGAGGCGGCCGAGACTTTTAAAAAAGAGTTGGAAGAGGCTACAGATAACGAAGTACGTATATTGAAACCCTCGAGTTTGTATCGTGTAGCGCTAAAGTCGTTCGAAAATTACGATGATGCTATTCAATTTATGAAAGAGCTTCGCCTTAAGGATGAGCAGTTTGCATCGGCATGGGTTTATTGTAAAAAATAATTTATAAAAAAATCTTGATTTAGGCATTGCAGGGAAAAGAATTTTATATATCTTTGCACCCGCTAACAGGAAATAATGCGGCTGTGGCGTAATTGGTAGCCGCGCCAGACTTAGGATCTGGTGCCGAGAGGCGTGGGGGTTCGAGTCCCTTCAGCCGCACAAAAGAAAAGCTCCGTTTTCAATTTGAAGACGGAGCTTTTTTTGTGATTTTGAATAACGAAACAAAATTTTTAAATACCAATTTTACGGCGAAGAGTTTCAATGTGCTTATTCCATAACATTAAAATTTCGTCTCTCTCATCGGCCTGTACGTAGTCTGTAATGAGTAATGATAGCTGACCTGATATAGGTTGCTTTTCAATACGGATTTCAAAATAAGCGTCTGAATCTACATCTTCGATCCATTGAAACCGAATAAAGCTATTTACTTTACTTGGTAATAATTTTGCGGTTTGCTCATAGCTATCCCACACAAATGTATATTCTTCTCCAACGATAGTTACCCCATCGGCAAACCATTCTGATAGCCCTAGTGGTGTTCCAATACTTGTCCATAAAACCGGAAGGGGAGCCTTTTTTATAGGGTACTCAATACAAATACGAATTTTAGACATATTACCCGTTTACATACAATAAATAAATACCTGAAAACGTTCGCAATATACGTTAAAATTATGAGAATTGAAAATATTCTGTAATCTATTAACTTATTTTTTCAGGTTTGATTTTTCGAAACAAAGAGGTAATAATTGTTTCACATTTTTGAGTTGAATAATTTCTGTTGTTCCATACAGCAAAATCTCCATGTCTGTGTCAAAGCGCATTTCCGATTCGAGTAAAACCTGTCTGCAAGAGCCACATGGCGTGATGGGTGATGCTAGAAACTCGCCTTTGGTGTGAGCTGCAATGGCGATGGATTTTACGGGTATATCGGGATATTGAGCGTTGGCAAAAAATAGTGCTACCCGTTCAGCGCAAAGACCCGAGGGGTAAGCCGCATTTTCTTGGTTACTACCCGCAAAAATTTCGCCATTTTCTAATTCAACAGCTGCGCCTACCTGAAATTCGGAGTAAGGTGCGTAGGCTTTATGCACTTGCTCCTTGGCCTTTTCTAGTAGTTGTTGTTGCTTATCCGATAACTCGTTATATGCATAAACGGTTATTTTTGATTCAATTATTCGTTGTAACATAGTTTATTTTGAATGATTATGTAATTTTATCTACAAATATACTGATTTTTTATTCTAACTTTGCAACTGATAAAACGACAATCTGTTGTATGATGCACTAGATGCCGCTAAAAATGGTATATATGACTACAAAACAGCGTTATAAAAATATTATTGACTGGTTTAAGACCAATAAGCCAATAGCCGAAACGGAATTAAATCATTCGAACCCTTACGAACTGCTTGTTGCCGTCATCCTTTCGGCACAATGTACCGACAAGCGGGTTAATATGGTTACTCCAGCACTATTTCAACAATTTCCTACACCCGAAGTTCTAGCAGCATCAAATTCTGATGTTGTGTTCGAAGCTATTCGTTCCATTTCCTATCCAAACAATAAAGCGAAGCATTTAGTTGGCATGGCTCAAAAGCTGATGTCCGACTTTGGTGGTGAAGTACCTGCCGATGTCGATCAGTTGCAGACACTTCCTGGCGTTGGTCGTAAAACAGCCAATGTAATAGCATCAGTGGTATTTAATAAAGCTGCTATGGCTGTGGATACCCATGTTTTTCGTGTTTCGGAACGTATAGGACTTACCACCGACTCTAAAAATCCCTTACAAACCGAAAAGGAATTAGTAAAAAATATTCCCGCCGAATTAATCCCTATAGCCCATCACTGGCTAATTTTGCATGGCAGGTATGTTTGCGTAGCGCGTAATCCAAAGTGCCACGAATGCGGTATCACAGAATGGTGCAGGCACTATAAAAAGCTAAATCACTAATCACTAAACACTAATTACTAACCCCTAATCCCTAAATAAAAATGCATTTTTATCCAAAATTACTTGATACGTTTCAAAATTATTCAAAAAAGCAATTTCTTGCTGATGTAAAAGCAGGATTAATAGTAAGTGTGGTTGCATTACCATTAGCTATTGCTATTGGTATTGCTTCGGGAGTAACGCCCGAAAAGGGTTTGTACACCACCATTATTGCTGGTTTTATTATTTCTTTTTTAGGTGGGAGTAAGGTGCAGATTGGTGGACCTACAGGCGCTTTAATCATTGTAGTGTATGGTATTATTCACGAGTATGGTGTTGCAGGGCTAACTGTTGCAACGATTATTGCCGGTGTGATGCTTGTAGCTATGGGTTTGCTTAAAATGGGTGCAGTTATCAAGTTTATACCTTTTCCGGTGATAGTTGGGCTGAATAGTGGTATTGCGGTGAATATTTTTAGCTCACAGATCAAGGATTTGTTCGGTTTGCAAACGGAGGCACTGCCTGTCGATTTTATTCACAAGTGGTTACTTTATTTTAAACACCTGGATACCATCAATCCTGCATCCTTGGGTGTTGGAGTGCTGTCAATCCTTATCATTGCTTTAGCTCCCAAGTTTTTAAAAAAAATACCTAGTTTTCTTTTTACCATTATTCTTATTACGGGTTTAGTGTATTTGTTGCGTACGTATTGGGGGGTGACTGGAATTCAGACTATTGCAGATCGGTTTGTGATTGACGCTTCGTTGCCAAGCGTACAAACACCCGACATCAGTTTTGATACCGTACGTATGTTATTGCCCACTGCTTTTACCATCGCTATGTTGGGTGCTATTGTCTCTTTGTTGTCGGCAACGGTGGCCGATGGGGTAACGGGTGATAAGCACGATTCGAATACGGAGTTGATAGCACAGGGTGTGGCCAATATGATTACGCCCTTCTTTGGTGGTATTCCTGCTACAGGTGCCATTGCGCGTACCATGACTAATATCAACAGTGGTGGGCGAACGCCGATAGCTGGTATCGTTCATGCCGTGATTTTATTAGTGGTATTACTTTTCCTCGGTTCGTTTACGCAACATATACCCATGGCGTGTTTAGCTGGTGTGTTGGTGGTGGTGGCTTATAATTTGAGCGATTGGCGGACTTTCCGTAATTTATTGCGTAATCCCAAAGCTGATGTGGCGGTGCTGCTGTCGACTTTTAGTTTGACCGTGATTTTTGATTTAACTATTGCCATTGAAATTGGTTTATTGTTGGCGGTAGTGCTTTTTATTCGTCGTGTGTCCGAAACATCGACTGTTTCGGTATTTACCGATGTAGTAAGCACTTCTGTTTATTCCGAGAATGGGGCGGTAGAGGAGAAGTTGATTATTCCTGATGGGGTTGAGATTTACGAGATAGAAGGTCCCTTCTTTTTTGGCGTAGCAAGTAAGTTCGAAGAAATTATGAAGCAGATAGGTGATAAACCGCAGGTGCGAATCGTGCGTATGCGCAAGGTGCCTTTTATCGATTCTACAGGCTGCCATAACCTTGAGAGTTTTCTGAAGATGTCGGAAAAAGATGGAACGCAGGTGTTGCTATCGGGCGTGAATGAGCAGGTGCGGGCAGTGTTGGCTCAAACGGGAATTGAAGCACAGTTAGGAAAGGAAAATGTTCTTTCGAATATTTACGAGGCAATGGCGAGAGCCAAAGAGATTGTTAAGTAAAAAAAACTGCAATAATAGCATGTGCCCTTATTGCAGTTTAATTTATCCTAATTCTAGATGTTTCGCATACGTATGCTTGATAGTCAGTTGTGTTTAATAGCAATCTTCAAATCTTCAACTTGATATTTCAGGCTCCAAGTGCTTTTAGTGCTTCGTATACCAAAAAAGCTGGCCAAACTAATGCCTTGAAGAAGCCTACGACGCCAGCCCAAAAGCCACTTGCTTTGGCAATGAAATAGATGGCAGCACCAATGAGTCCTAATCCGTAAACTGCACCTCCCGAGGCATGTGCTGAATGGTTTTTATTTGAATTACAATTTTCGCTCATCTTTATTTGTCTTTTGATGATGATGGTTTCGCTATGCTATCGCGCATCGAAGTATCGGCTTCAATGTTTTTCATTTTGTAATAGTCCATTATGCCTAAGTTGCCTGAGCGGAATGCTTCGGCCATGGCTTGCGGCACTTGCGCTTCGGCTTCGATAACCTTCGCACGCATTTCCTGCGATTTGGCTTTCATCTCTTGTTCGGTTGCTACAGCCATCGCGCGACGCTCTTCGGCTTTTGCTTGCGCAATGTTTTTATCAGCTTCAGCCTGATCCATTTGTAGTTGCGCTCCAATGTTTTTACCTATATCGATGTCAGCAATATCGATGGATAGGATTTCGAAGGCGGTGCCAGCATCCAAGCCTTTTTTAAGTACCAATTTCGAGATAGAGTCGGGGTTCTCGAGCACGCTTTTGTGTGATTCGGACGAGCCGATAGACGAGACAATACCTTCACCTACACGGGCAAGGATGGTTTCTTCGCCTGCACCACCTACCAACTGTTTGATGTTGGCGCGAACGGTAACACGTGCTTTGGCAATTAGCTGAATACCATCTTTGGCTACGGCTGCTACGGGCGGCGTGTCAATCACCTTCGGATTTACCGACATCTGTACAGCCTGAAATACATCTCGGCCCGCCAAGTCGATGGCTGTAGCCATTTTAAACGACAAGTCGATGTTGGCTTTGGAGGCCGAAACAAGTGAGTGAACAACTCGCTCAATGTGCCCACCAGCTAAGTAGTGTGCCTCAAGTCCATCGCGTTGCACATCGCGGATGTCGGCCTTGTGTGCTTCGATCATACAAGCTACAATGGTGTGTGGCGGTACTTTACGAATGCGCATTAAGAAAAGTTGAATAAGCGAAATGTTTACATCCGATACCTTGGCCGATATCCAAAGCAAAAACGGAACGTAATAGAAAAATAGCAATACCAGTATGCCCAGTATAGCTAATCCAATAACTTCAATGATTCCTAGCATGTTTATTTTATTTGAAAATTAATTTATTTGATGTGATGATGTGTTGATGTGTTGATGTGTTGATGTGTTGATGTGATGATGTGTTGATGTGTTGATGTGATGATGTGATAATGTGTTGATGTGATAATGTGATGATGTGTTGATGTGATAATGTGTTGATATGATAATGTGATGATATGTTGATGTGATAATGTGATGATGTGTTGATGTGATAATGTAACCAACTAACCATAAATCACTTCTTACTGCAAACTGCTTACCTCTTACCCCTCACCTCTTCTTACTTCTTACCTCTTCTTACTTCTTACTGCAAACTGCAAACTGTTTACCTCTTACCGCTGCCTACACCCTTTCCACCACTACATTTGTATTGTGTATTTCGGTAATCTTCACTTCTACACCTTGGTCGATGAATTCTTCGATTGATTTGGCTTCCATCATATGCCCATTCACTTTTATTCGGCCCATAGGAGCTAGGCGTGACACGGTTTTTCCTTTGTCGCCAACATGTAGGTCGAAGCCAGCAAGTGGGTCATTTATACCATCAATTTCGGCTTTTAATGCCATTCTCTCAAGAGTTTTTGATTTTAGAAAGAGGTAAATAGCGATTGCAGCAAGCACAATACTTGCAAGTAATGTTAAATGCCCTGCTGTAGCGCCAATTTCGGTGTACGCATAGTAAACTGCTCCGAGTAATGAGATGGAAGCTGCTATTCCAGCGAGAGATAAACCAGGTATAAGAAACAGCTCTAGCAATAAAAATATTATACCAGCAATAAGTAGTACAAGTACAATGGTTAGTTCCATAGCATTCTATTTTTTTTGTAAAAATACAAAAAAATCTGAATTTGCAACTATCTGTTTTCTAAAAATTTTTGTTCTTGGTTGATGGCATCCTTTTTTTTGTTGAAAACATCTTTTTGTAATTGAATACTCAAGGGCTCTAATTGGTTTAGTTTTTCTGCTAATGCTTGTTTTTGAGTTGTTTCGGCGGTTGCATAGGCCTTTCGACTGTCGTCGATAAGCTGTTTGAGTTCTTTTAACTCCTGCTCCATCAACAGTGCTTCGTTGAAAGCAACCTGTGCTTTTACACTTTTAAACTCACTTACATCGGCATATTGAATGGAGTCGTTGATAATAATGTTCGCTAGCTGTTTCGAACTTGGTTTGGTCAATTTAGTTGTTGTAATCGTCTTTTTTGATTTTGCAAGTTTAAATTTTTGCAATTTCGCTACTTGGTAAAGTTCTACCGAGTCGGTTGTTGATAGATAACTTTTCTCATCGTTGAGTTGAAAGCTGTAGATCGCTATTTTACCGGTAGGCTGATTGCGATCGGTAGCAAACCAACCTGTTTTTTGCAACTCGTCGAGTACCATCATGTAATCGTTGGCTTCCGAGTTAAAGGGGAATCCCACATTGTCGGGCGATAAAAAGTCTTTGGATGAAGCCTGGTATCTTGTCATAAATATATCGTAGCCGCCCAAGCTATTTTCGCCATCAGAAGCATAGTAGAGCGTGATTCCGTCGGGCATCAAGAATGGGTAGTTTTCGTTGGCTGAAGTGTTGAGGGTGGCTGATAAACTACTTGAAGCTCCCCATTTGCCCATCAGTTTATAACTGCTGTAGAGGTTAAAGTTGCCGTTTGTGGTGTCCGAGAAACATTTGCGGTCGTCGCGTTGGGTGACGAAGCTTATTTTGTCACCATTTTTTTTGCCTAACTTCACTTGTTGTTGCGTGATGGAGCCTAAGTCGGCACTGAACTTATAGAATTTCAGAAAGTCGGCTTTGTTCACGATGCTGCTATCTATAATGGCAATGTCCTGAACTCTTTTCATTAGTTTGCGACCCACCTCTGCTTTTTTTAGAAGCTCAGTGCAGTATGTACGCTTTGTTTCGTCGGTCGATTTGCCATCGATAAATGCTTGTAGGGCAGGTATTGCTTTTTCGAACTGATAACTTAGGATCAGACTCTCGCCCAGGTAGTAAGGAGTGAGGGAATATTTGTTGCCGCTTTTTTCGAAGTAGTGAGCTGCAGCAAAATAGTCGCCTAGCTCGTAGGCACTGCGTGCGGCTTTGTAGTTAAGTAGAGCATCGGAGCTGCGACGCTTCAGGAGCTGTTCGTAAATGGAGAGCGATTTTTGATACTGCTTACTATTAAAAAGGCGTTCGGCTTCGGCTGCTGTTTGTGCCGAAGACATTATCGAAATAGCTAGAAAAAATATAAGTAGGATTTGCTTCATTTTTTTAAACGTATCAAGCAGTTTTTAATGCTGTTTTTTAAGTTTTGTAATACAAATTCCGTGCCCCATTCAATTGGGTTATTCGTCCAACGTTGCGGGTGGGTGGTGATCATTACTTTAGCTGGGAGTTTACCCGACTGAGCTGCTTCTATCACCTGATAGGTGCTGTGTAGTTGCAGGTTGAAAGTTGATTTTACCTTGTCGCGTACACTAAAGCGCTCACCATCCCAGCAGCGACCGGTGTCGGTGAGGTAGAACACCTCATTGAAATTAACATCAAAGTAAGGTTCGCCCACCAGTCCATAGTCACGGTAGTTGTAACTTTTCCAAATGGAACGATTGTCGTACTTCGAGGTTGGGCTTCCATGCATACAGGCTGTACGTACGGGGTAGAACTGTCGGAAGTAGTTGAGCTGACTCTCGAAATGCTGAATGGCTTTCTCGGGACGGCCACCAAAGATGCTCAAATCTTCGTAGTGATAGCCTATTTCGTGGCCAAGAGCAGCGATGGCTTTGATCTTCTCAGGCTGATTGCTTTCGGGTACCACTCGGAAGTAATAGCTGGCACGAATACCTAGCTTAGCTTCCACCTGTGCAGTAGCCAGCGAATGACCAGCGCGCAAATCCACATCGTGTCGTAGCATCACGTATTTGCCTGTCGCTTTTCCGTCGCAATAATCTTCGAATGTGAAGAATGCGTATTGTGCTTTTTTTAAAGTTACGAGTAAGTTTTCGTATATTGATAATGTAAAATCCATTTTTCGATTTGCAATTTAATCACCCCGATACATCGGGACAAGTTTTACAATTTACAATTTACAATTTGTTGAGCAGAGCTACTATTCTCTCCGCCGTTCCGCCATCCCAGAATTTTGGTGTAGTGCCTGTTTTGCCTTTGCCATCGAGAATAAGTTGTACTTCGGATGCAATGTCATGGAGTTTAATGAGTTTGTTGCTTCCTTCCCATACGGTTACGGGGCGCTCGGTGTTGGGGCGCACGGTGAGGCAGGGGATGTTGAGGTAGGTGGTTTCTTCCTGTATGCCTCCTGAGTCGGTGAGGGCAAACATAGAGCGACTGACCAAGTGTATAAACTGCATATAACCCAGTGGTTCGATAAAATACAGTTGTTTGTATCCGTCAATAAGCTCTTGTAGACCGAAGTTTTGGATGTTCTTGTAGGTGCGGGGATGCACTGGAAATACCAAAGGTACTTTCTCAGATATTTCACCCCATAGTTTCACCAAACTCGTCAGGCTCTCCCGATCGTCCACATTGCCAGGGCGATGGAAGGTCATAACGCCATAGTTGCCAGCCACAAACTCGCGGCCTAGCTCTATGGTTTCAGGGCGGTTGAGTAGTTGAAATTGTAACTCAGTAGCTTGTGCCTGTGGTAGGTTAGCTACTAGGGAGTCGATCATCAGGTTGCCGAGCATGTGTATTTTCTCAGCGGGGATGTTTTCTTTCAACAGGTTTTCGTCGGCATCCACGCTGGTGGTAATAAACACATCGCTGATGGCATCCGTTACGAGGCGGTTTATTTCTTCGGGCATGGTGCGGTCGTTGCTACGTAGGCCAGCTTCGTAGTGTATGGTGGTAATGCCCATTTTGGCCGCTACTAGAGTGCAGGCAGCGGTACTGTTTACATCGCCAACAACAAGTATAGCATCGGGCTTTTCATCGAGACATACTTTTTCGAAGCCTTCCATAATGCGGGCCGTTTGCACGGCATGACTGGCCGAGCCTACTTCGAGGTTTATATCGGGCGTGGGGATGTTGAGTTCCTCAAAAAACTGCCCCGACATTTTTACGTCGTAATGTTGCCCAGTGTGTACCAACACTGCTTGTATACTTGGGTGACCTTTTAATGCATGCATCAAAGGTGCTATTTTCATAAAATTAGGCCGTGCTCCGGCTACGAGAATAAGTTTGGTCATTCGTTATGAGTATTGAGTAAAGAGTTTTGAGTTATGAGTATTGAGTAAAGAGCTTTTTTTGAATTGTAACAGCGGTTACAGTAACCACGGTTACAATTCGAATTGTTATCTAAAGTTATATTGATAATCGGGATTGGTTCGCATGGTTTCGGCACTAGCGGGGTAGTTTTCGATGAACCATACAAAGAAAGCTGTGACATCAATTTTTTCGGATAGCATTTTTGCTCTTCGAACTTGCCACTCTTGTTTTAAATTAGGTAATGCCAATAATTCATTTATTTTTGAAAACATTGCATCGCTATCATTTGGTAAAAAGCCGTAGGTGAGATGATAGGTGAATTCTTCTTCTTCGAGATAAGATATGCGGCGCACAAAAGTATTACATCGTATGGCAGGTGTTCCCATTACCGCAGCTTCGGAGGTCATTGTCTGACTGTCGCCTATCAACATGGTTGCATAATACATTAAGGAGTGAGCCTTTTCGGGTGATACTTTTAATTGATAGGGCTTAAACTCTTCATCGATGTTTCGTTCGGTGGTGATGAAAACACGTCCATAGGGTTTTAGCATTTCAATAATGCGACGTTTGTTTTCAATAGACAAGCCTTGAACGCCAACATCGTGGTGTGCTTTAAATGCATTAAACCTTAATATGAAATACTTCTCATCCGGTAAAACACCAATTTCATTTAGTACTGAAATATCAGGAGTAAATCTGTTTGGATGTAAATAGGCCAATTCGTGATAACCGGCATATCCAATCATTTTTGTGGTTTTGCGAATGGCACAAGCAGGGCTTAAAATTGTATCGGCAGCAGGATGAGCATATTTTACAAATAGCGGCTCCACTTCATCATCATCATCATCCAAAATGATGGATTTTACGCGTGTAAACTTCGACAATTGCGCAACAGTTAAGGACGATCCAAAAGCAATATCAATTTTTTCGCGAACCACAATTTTCCACAATAAGAAGTTGAATTTAAGTTGTAACAATGCCTTGCCTATTAAACTATCACTTTTTCCTCCTAGATATACATATGGAATTTCGAATAGTTTGAGCAACTGAATGGCCGATGGAATATCTTTTACAGTCACAATTACAGTATGTCCCTTGCTTTTTAATTCAAAATAACTGTTCTTTATTAAATGAACATGTGCAGGGTGAGCTATATCAATTAATATTTTCATTTTCGTTTTTTGATTATTTCAATGGTTTTTTTTCCGATGCTATATAAAAGTGGGTTGTTGATAGACAAAAACCGCCCGTGTTCAACTAGTTCACCACCAAACTTCGACTTGAAATCACGCACACCATAGCCTTCATCGGGTTTTCCAGCTCCCATCATATCGAAATAGCTATGGTTTTGTTCAGCTGCAAAGGCTATAGCTGCCCAAGTAGCTAGGGTAGAAGGGTAGATGTTTTTGAATTGACCATCTTTACCACACACAAACCATTCGTAAAGTATACGATCCTTGAGTTCCACACATAAGCTTCCGCCAATTAACTCACCGTTGAAGTGAATGGCAAATAAATGCGCTTCGGGTTGATGTACGAGCTGATCGAAAAAGGATTTTGGGAAAAGCGGTGTTTTAATTTTGCTACTGTATAAGTTGTTTAGAAGCTCAAAATAGGCATCCCAATCAGCTTGACTTTTGGTATCGGTAATGCTTGCACCTTCTTTAAGTGATAGTTTTACATCACGGCGTTTGGTGGAGCTTAGATTTTTTAGCGCAAGGTCGACTGTAGGTGTGGCAACATGAAAATTCAAATGTGCTTTGTATGCAAATCCATTTTGTTCAAACACGGTTTTGTAAGTCGAGTAATCGAAGTAATTACGCATTTCGGTGTAGATGGCCTTCGATTTAAGCTCCTTGCGAGTTGCAGTAAGTAGCAGGGCTAGTTCTTTAGCTGAGCATTCGGGATGCATCATAACACCGCCAGGGATAATGGCTCGTTTGCTAAAGAGCTGTTTGAGAGTGCCACCATCGGCCATAATATAGCCACAAACTAAGGCTTTCAGTTTGCCGTCGTTTTTAACGGCATACACAAATCCTTGTGCAAAATTCAGTGAGTTGTAAAAGTCGTAACAGCTTTTGGCCTGAAAGTAAGATGCTGTTAACGAACATGCTTCGAGCTCTTTCCATTGATCTGTTGGTATTGTGTTGTTTATTAGAATCTCCATATTTGTATAAATTGAGTACTTGGAATTAGATTGATTGCAATACTTTAAAAAGTTATATATCTTACAGTACTCAGTATATCTGATTATTTATCTTTTTAGTACAAATTAAACACTTTTTGAGCGTTTACACAAGTTTTGAACCAACTATGCGCTGATATACCTTGCTTAGTTGCTGCACGACTTGAGTTTGTGCAAAGCCTTTTTCGAGCAGCGTTTCTCTGGCATTAATCCCTGTAGTGTGTGAGATGGCCAACTGCAAGGCCTCGCTAAGTGCCTGAGCAGTGCGATCGACAAGGTAACATCCTTCTATATTACCAATCACTTCGGGTACATCGCCCACTGCCACCGATACTACAGGGCAATTACAGGCCAATGCTTCTTTTACAAATTGTGGCGAACCTTCGGTGTGACTGGTCATTAGGCAAGCATCTACAGCATTCATCAATACCGCCACTTCACTGCGGCTATAGCCCTTGAGTTCCAACAGACGAACCGTAGGGAGCAGAGCTACAGTAGCCTGTGCTAGTTCGGGGTTTTTAACGGCATTTCCAAAATGACCCGCAAACAATATCAATTGCTCGTGGGGTTCAAAGCTCATTTGCTGCCTTGCAAGCGCTTTGTCCATGGGTTTAAAAAGTGCCAAATCGACACCGCAGGGTATCAGTGCGTTATTTCGTTTTAAGTTGGCTTTGCGTTGGTTTTTACTGGAAACAAAAATATTAAATGCCGATAACAGCATGGCGATGCGCGAAAAAACAAACACCTTGTTGTTGTTAATATCGCTACCATGATAGGTTGTAACCACAGGCACACGGCGTTGCAGATTGGCTAACAAGCCCGATAAGCCATAATGCGCATGAATGATGTTGGGTTGAAATGCCCTGATTTTCTGCAATAAGAGTGCTCGGTTACTTAAGTAGCCTTTGATGCCTTTGCCCTCAATTGTAAAATATGCACACTGAATACCATTCGCACTCAAAGCTTCTACCTGATCGCTTATAAATGGCGCCACTTTCCCTGAATTCTTACTGCAAACTATTAATACCCTGAGTCCTGAGTCCTGAGTTCTGAGTTCTGAGTTTTGAGTACTGAGAATTGAGTTCTGTTTGCTAATCATTTGTTTTAACACCGAATTTACCTGGGTTGTTGTACATGTACTTTAATAGTTTTGTAATTTCATCGTTAAGTTCTAGCATCGTATTATAATCAATATCTGTTAAGTAGTGATGTGCTTTTGCGTAATCTAACCAAACTAAAGTTTCACTATTTTCACCTGTTTATAATTTGTTTTTTAGTTGTCAGATGGAACTTACCATGTTAAAATAATCATTGCCTTGTATGTTAATAATTATTTTAACATGGACGTTTCACCCATGCAATCTGTTATTTTCAATAAAAAGTGTTTTAAATAATCTCTTTTTCGATAAGCTTCAGCTAAATTTGCACTTACTGACCGTGAGGATCTTTTTATTTGGTCAGATAAAGAATATTTTTCGTCGAATGGAAACGACAAAGTTAACTCAAAGACCAAACACCCCTGTTTAAAGCTCTTTTTGTAAGCCAATAAATCTCTAAAATCACCAAATTTTTCTTCCATATTCAGTTTAATTAATTGTTTTTCTCCCAACTCAATACTCAATACTCAATTCTTTCTACTCCCTACTCTCTACTCCCAACTCAATACTCTCTACTCAATACTCTCCTCTACGCCAGCCCTCGACCTGCCAATTTAAACCAACTCCACGCCACGATCACCACAAATATAAACAGCAGCCAACCATTAAAGAAACGGCCGTGTTTTTTGCGATCGAAGATACTAACCCCGTAAGCCGCAAAAATCAAGAGGAAGGGTAGCGCAGGGAGGTGAAAACGCTCCGACTGGGCAAAGGAGCTAAACGCAATAACCATCAGATAACCCATGGTAGCAGCGGAGAGTAGTAAGTGATCGCGCCATTTGCCGGTTTTAATAAAGTGGAAAAATACATAGATCACAAAAAAAGCCATAATATTTTTTACGTAATTGGCTCCATGTATCAATTGTTGATTTTCTTGTCCCATTATATTGATAATGGTAGGAAAAGGTATTACAAAAATCATGGGTGCGAAAATTGCTGCACCAGCGTAAGTAGCAAACTTATTTCCTCCCTCACGCGTAGCTCGGAACTCTAACATGCGTTCTTGATTATCGGTTCGAGCAGCCCAAAGTTCTTCAATTTCAGTCGCAACCGTACCGCCAATAAAAAAAAACAAGGTAACAAACACCCAAATGCCGAGAACAATTTTTTTTTCCATTTTCAATACCTTTTTGGAGGTTAAAAATACGGCAGTAAACAGGGCAAAAATGATTGAAGCTGCGAGAGCCGTACGAAACATAAACAAGGTACCCGCAATTAGCATAATGGGGAGGATGGCTTTAAACGAAAAATCGCGTCCACGAAGCAGGTAGTCGGCGCGCTCCACAAATAAAACTGTCAGAAAAATCATGTCACTTTCTTTGAGCGTAGAGGCCGCATAATACAAAAAGTTGGGCATAAGCAAGGCAAAAATACCAGCCATGCGACCAACTTGATCGCCAAAGTTTCGTTGAGCTAATCGGTACACCAATACCACCATCCAGGCACTGAAAATGGCTTTGATAATACGTGATAAAAAAATGGATTTACCAGTGAGGGCATACACCGTACTTAGCCAAATGGGATAGCCCATATCCGAAAAGGCGATGCCTGGATCTTGTGACCAAATTTGTGTGGTCAAATCAAATTTACCATCCCAAATGCATTGTGCACCAAATTCTGCTATACTATGATAAAACCTTACATCTGCTGCATCAAATTCAAATGGAATGCCAGTCATAAAGCTATAAAAAAAGTACAAAAATACAACTACAACGATACGGATAATTAGGGCCGTACGAAATAACTTTTTTACAAATATTTTTTCAGGAATTTCGGCCCATTTGCGAGTGAGGTTTTCAGCTCCTCTGAAAAATGCTACAACTGCTGTAATACCAAACACCCACCAAACGAGGTCCATACTGTAATTAAAGAACACCAAGTTCACTAAAAACAGAACGCCTAGGTAGTAGGATATAGCTTTGGATGTGAAATAGGAGTTGAACATTTTTAAAGTTGAAAATTAGATGATTTGAAAATGAAAGAATGGGACGCGGATTATGGCTGATAAAGCTGATGTTTACGGATTTAAGAAATTGGATATTTCTCTGATAAATCAGAGAGGATGAAAGTAGCTGAATTTTAAATCATATGGTTTAACTAGTAAATGGTACATTGAAAATAGTAAATTCTTAGAAATATATATCCTGTAAATTTTTGATATGTGTTTCGATGCTGTATTTCTGTCGAACAATACGAGCAGCTTCTATCGCTTTTTGTTGATAGGCTTGTTTGTTGTGCAAAAATAGCGAAAAATGTTGAAATAAGTCGGCTTCGTCTTTGGTTTTGTAAAGGGTGGCAAGCTTGCCGTTTTCGGTTATTTCGGTCATTACGTCCCAGTTGTTCACAAATACAGGAGTGGCGGTGGCCAATGCCTCTACCACGGCTATGCCAAAAGTATCGTGGGCCGATGCATATACAAAGACATCCATGGCTTCGAGTAGCTGGGGTATGTCGTTGCGTACGCCCAAGAAATGTACCTGCTCATCGAGCTGATTGTTATGACAGAAATCGACACATTGATCGTATAAATGTGCGCTACCTTCGATGCGTTTCCCTGCAAATACAAAGTGGAATTCAACACCTGCTGATTTCAGTTTTGCCAGAAATCGACAAATGCTCAATTGGTCGCGTACCTGATTGAAGTTACCTACCGAGCCAAGTAGAAGGGTGTTTTGATTAATACCAAGTTCTTTGCGTATGTTGTTTTCTATATTTGTTTGTAGTTTGTCAAACGATAAGCCGTTGTAAACAACCAGTTGTTTGGACTCCCTCAGTTTGTATTTCTCGGTATAATATTGGCGTTGGTAATCACTTACATAGATATTTGTCTGGGTACGCTTGAGAATAAATGTAAGAATGGCTTTGCTCACTTTCGATTCGGTATAGTCGAACCCATGTAAGCTTAATACCAACTGAATGCCAGTGAATGGAATAGCCAACCACGCATAGAGGGCATCGAGCGGCTGTTGTGCATGTACAGTGCTAATTTGATGGGTTAGCAGGATTTTACGTAGTTGCCAGAGGTAGGATAGGATGTTTTTGCTTGGCTTAAGTTGGATCATTGCTGTACCCGACTGCTGAAACTCTTGCTCGTACAGGCCTGTTTTGCGATAGATACCCAGCGCATTGAGCCCGCAGCGTGCAGCATTTCGAAATACATCGAGCAGTAATGTTTCGGTGCCGCCCCTGTTGAGGGAGCCTAGGAGGAAGGCCGTTGTTTGCTCTTCTTTATCCCCCAAAAGGGTGGACTGTGACGGAGAACTTATAGTTTTTTTATCTTCCATACATAGAATTAGTGTCGCTTTTCTAACTCACTCAATAAATATTTTTCCATACACTCGAACTGAGTTTTGCATGGCTTCAATGTGTGACTGATTGAATTGTGTGTTACGTAAAGTAAAACTAGCATCAAAAGTATTCTCTTTTTGCATTGCACGTTTTTCTTTGTTTAAATACTCTTCGATTGTACAAATAACTTTACATGGAATACCTAGCGCTACGGAATTGTCAGGTATTGATTTGCTAACAACACTACCAGCGCCAATAATTACATTGTCGCCTATGGTTACACCAGGGAGGATGATAGTGCCTGCGCCAATAAATACTTTATTTCCTATATGAACATCTGACACTTTTGTGTAACCTAAAAATGGTTTAGTGCTTGTGTCGTGTGCTAATATGTGTACATTTGGTGCTAATACAACATTATTGCCTATGGATATATGCCAACAATGTGAGGGGTCGATAATTACTCCACTCATTCTCGTTAAATTTGAACCTACTTTAAGTCCTCGCTTTATTAATTTATTGATTGATTGCTCGCCACGTAATCTGTTTAAAATGTTTTTGATTATTTTCATTTTAGCTTTCCTTTTATAGTTACAAGTACTTCAATAACTGTTTGATAAAAATTAATAGCAAATGATGGAAAAAAATAATACATTCGGACAGTCAATGGTTGCTTTTTGAAATTCACTTTATTTATTTCTTTTTTGAATTCACTAGGAAAAGCATTTGTTCTTTTATATCGCATTAATGTATAAATACGTTGCAAGTCCATTGTTTGTTTAATGGCTGGATTCCGATTTTCATGTTCTTCCATATAATCCATATTGAAAATAAAGTGGGTTGTCGGATCATAAATCTTATTGTGTACAACACCCCGGTTATTAATATCAACATCCTGATTGTAGTTAGCTAGGGGTTTGTTTAATAAGGCTACTTTGTGATTTAATGCTATTCTTACCCATAAATCAAAATCTTCACCTAGTTTAAGAGATGTTTTAAAACCATAATGAGACATAAAAGTGGATTTTGGTATTGCTACAGTAATCGATGTTAAAGGCATAGACATTGAATTTGAATAGGTTTTGAAATAATCGATATAGCCTTTGGTAAAACCTTTTTCAACTCCGATACATGCAAGCCTAGAATTTCCATTTTTCACAATACAATAACTACTCCCATAAATCCCTGCATCCGGAAATTCTTCTATCATTACTTTCATTTCTTCAAGGAAAGTAGGCTCCCACCAATCGTCGGCATCCAAAAAAGCGATGTAATCGTATTTGGCGAGTTTAACGCCATTATTGCGGGTGGAACTTACACCTTGGTTTTTTTGCTCAACAATTCGAAGCTTTGCAAAAAACTCCGAACTCTTATCTCTATACTCCGAACTCAAAACTCGTAACTTAGCTAAGCTTTCGTCGGTAGAGCCATCGTCAATAATAATCAGCTCAAACTCCTGATAGGTTTGATCAGCTACCGATTGTATAGCTTTGGCTATGTAGGGTGCTTTGTTGTAAAGGGGGATAATAATGGAGAACATTGCTTGCTTTTTTTATCAGAGCGTTTCAGGTGCTTGTTGTGCAAATACGATACAAATATACAAAAAGTTTTGGGTATAGAGTATAGAGTTCTGAGTTAAGAGTTCTGAGTATTGGGTATTGAGTTTGCAATAAGGGTAAAAAGCACTTGCTCCCCACATTCTGCTTTAGCAGAATCAAGCTATTGTGTTCTACATTGTATTACATAAAAAACTATGTTTTCTATGTGTCCGAATCATCACATCATTATATTTATCATTTTTTCATTTACCATTTATTTCATCTGTTTATAATTGTTTTTTAAAAGGTCAGATGGAACTTACCATGTTAAAATAATCATTGCTTTGTGTGTTAATAATTATTTTAACATGGACGTTTCATCTCTTCATCATCACATTATCACATCATCACATTATCTATGTTTTCTATGTTTCTATTGTGGTTTATATTCTTACATTTTAATAGGTACGCGGATTGAACGGATTATTTTGA
>Ga0114938_1000199_pt1 | contig 48076 bp, 45 predicted proteins | sample AshMeaBigSpring_FD_88675 | JGI IMG/M metagenome (GOLD analysis project Ga0114938, IMG submission 88675) | Groundwater microbial communities from Big Spring, Nevada to study Microbial Dark Matter (Phase II) - Ash Meadows Big Spring | ecosystem: Environmental > Aquatic > Deep subsurface >...
ATGGCAGCGTGAGGGCGAAGGCGGCGGGGGGGACGGTGACGGCGATCATCGGCGGGGGCCAGGCGGGGGCGGGGGGGCGGGGCGTCGCGGTCGACCGCGTGGGCGTCAAGAACATCTACCACCCGGTGCGGGTCAAGGACCGCTCGGGCGGCGAGCAGCACACGATCGCGAACTTCAACATGTACGTGCACCTGCCCCAGGACTTCAAGGGCACGCACATGTCGCGCTTCGTCGAGATCCTGAACGAGCACGAGCGCGAGATCTCGGTCGAGTCCTTCAACGAAATGCTCGCGGAGATGACCGGGCGGCTCGATTCCGCCGCCGGCCACCTCGAGATGACGTTTCCCTACTTCATCATGAAGCGCGCGCCGGTGACCGGCGTGCAGAGCCTGCTCGACTACCGGGCGACGCTCGCGGCCGACCTCAAGGACGGCGCGGTCGAGACCTGGCTCAAGGTCGTGGTGCCGGTGACGAGCCTGTGCCCCTGCTCCAAGGAGATCTCGGACTACGGCGCGCACAACCAGCGCTCCCACGTCACGGTCTCGGTGCGCATTGCCGCGCACGTCTGGCTCGAGGAGCTCATCGAGATGGCCGAGCAGGAGGGCAGTTGCGAGCTGTACGGCATCCTGAAGCGGCCCGACGAGAAATACGTGACCGAGCGCGCCTACGACAATCCCAAATTCGTCGAGGACATCGTGCGCGACATCGCCGTGCGCCTCAACGCCGATGAGCGCGTGCGCGCTTACGTGATCGAGTCGGAAAACTTCGAGTCCATCCACAACCACTCGGCCTACGCGCGCGTCGAGCGCGACAAGGACGCCGCGGCTGCGTGACGACAATAGGACAATAGGGGACGCACCCCTGTTACCGCGCACGGAAATAGGGGTGCGTCCCCTATTGTTGGTCAGCTGGCGACGCTGCGGTCCCCGTGCTGCAGGCGCGAGATGAGCGCCCGCAGGAACACCTTGTTGAAGCGCAGCTGGCAGGCCGGCGAGGCCTGCTCGAGCAGCGTCGAGCTCACCTTGAGGATCGTCACGCCCTCTCCGGCGACGACGCCGGCCTGGCGCTTTGCGCCGCGCAGGTAGCTGGTCTCGCCGAAGCAGTCGCCCGGCTCCAGCCGGCCGACGATGACGCCGTCGCGCTCGACCGTGCAGCCGCCGGTCACCAGCACGTAGAAGCGGTCGTCCACGCCGCCGGCCTTGACGATCTCGTCGCCGCGCGCGTGCGCCTGGATGGTACCCGCGCGCAGCACCTCCCAGATCTCGCCCGACGAGAACTCGTGGAAGAACTTCAGCCGGCGCATCTGGTTGAACTGCTCCTGCTGCTCGGTGCGGTCGGCCTGCGTGCGCTGCTGCGCGTGGATCTTCGCGATCGCGGCCGCGAACTCGGCGCCATTCGGGTAGCGCTTGTGCGGATCCTTGTCGAGCGCGGTCGCGACCACCTGCTCGAGTTCCGCCGGCAGATCCGCGCGGATCGACAGCATGGGCGCGGGCGTCGCGTACACGATCTGGTGCAGGAGCTTCGCGAGCGCACCGGCGCGGAAGGGCCGGTGCCCGGTCAGCAGCTCGTACATGACCGCGCCCAGCGAATACAGGTCGGAATGATTGGTCAGCTCGGCCGACTGGACCTGCTCCGGCGACATGTAGCTCGGACTGCCCGCGATGCCCTCGATGCGCGAGAAGTCGGCGTCGGTGTGCAGCGCGATACCGAAGTCGATCAGCCGCAGGTCGCTGTCGGTCGTCAGCATCAGGTTGCTGGGCTTGATGTCGCGGTGGATCACGCCGCGCGAGTGCGCGTAGTGCAGCGCCTTGGCGCCCTTGAACATGAGCGTCAGCACGTCCTCCACCGGCAGCAGGTTGTCGGGGCGCGTGTAGGCGGCCAGCGTGCGCGCGCCGTGGATGAACTCGGTGACGATGTAGTAGTGCCCGTTCTCCTCGCCCGCGTCGTAGATCGGCATGATGTTCGGGTGCTGCAGCATCCCGACCATGTGCGCCTCGGACATGAACATCTTGCGCGCCACCTTGGCGCGCGCGGGGTCTTCGTCGCCGGCGATCCGGTAGGCCTTCACCGCCACGTCGCGACCGTAGTACGGGTCGTGCGCGAGGTAGACGGTGCCGGTCGAGCCGCGGCCCACCTCGCGGATCACCTCGTACTTGCCGATGCGGTCCCCGATCCCGGTCGGCCCTTCGATCGGGGGCCGGATCGTCGGCACGGTTGCGGTAGCGATGACGCGTTCCTCCAGGGCTGCCGGCGCGCGCGTGCCACCGGATGACCGCGTCAGGATATTTCGTCAAAACCCGCGGAACCGTGAACCGGATCGCGCTTCGCCGGGAGCCCGGGGGTCACCCTGCGAAGTGGTCGAAACCGTGACCGGCGTCTCGCGGCAGCGCGGCGCCGTCGACCAGGACTTCGCGGCCGGCGATCACCGTGCCGATCCGCCGGCACTCCACGCCGGCCGTGAGCGCGCCGACCGCGCCGCGCAGGCCGGCGGGCGCCGTGAACAGCAGTTCGTAATCGTCGCCGCCCGCGAGCGCGAGCCCGGGCGCGGCCTCGGGGCCCGCGGCCTCGACGAGCGCCGGCGAGAGCGGCAGCGCGCGCGACTCGATCCGCGCGCCCGTGCCGCTCGCCGCGCACAGCTTCCCGAGGTCGCCGGCGAGGCCATCCGACACGTCGATGCAGGCGCTCGCGAGGCCGCGGAGTGCGATCCCGAGCGCGACGCGCGGCTCCGGTAGCAGGAAACGCTGCAGCAGCCGCTCGCGCGCCTCGCCCGCCGCCTGCAGCCGGCCCTGCAGGATCGCAAGCCCGGCCGCGGCGTCGCCGGGCGTGCCGCTTACCCAGATGTCGTCGCCGGCCTGCGCACCGCGCCGGCGCAGCGCCGTGCCCGGCGGGAGCAGTCCCGCGAGCGTGAGCGTGGCCGCGAGCGCCCCGCGCGTCGTGTCGCCGCCGATGAGCGCGATGCCGTGACGGCGCGCGAGCTCGTCGAGGCCGCGCGAGAACTCCGCCACCCAGTCCTCGTCCACCGCCGGCAGCGTGAGGCCGAGCAGCGCCCAGGCGGGTTCCGCCCCCATGGCGGCGATGTCGCTCAGGTTGACGGCGAGCGCGCGGTGGCCGACGGCGCGCGCCGGCGTGCCCGCCGGGAAGTGCGTGCCGGCGACGATCGTGTCGAGGGCCAGCACGAGCTCGGCGCCCGGCGGCGGCGCCACGATCGCCGCGTCGTCGCCGACGGGGAGGCGCACGTCCGCGCGCGTCGCGCCGCGACCCGTGAACCAGCGATCGATCAGTTCGAACTCGTCCACCGGCGCCCGGATGCCCTAGGCGACCTCGCCGCGCTCGGGACCGCGGTGGGCGCGCGAGGCGCGGTCCAGCACCGCGTTCACGTAGCGGTACCCATCGGTTGCGCCGAAGCGCCTGGCGAGTTCCACCGCCTCGTTGATCACCACGCGGTACGGGACCTCGGGCCGTGACATCAGTTCCCAGAGTCCGAGCAGCAGGATGGCGTGCTCGACGGGGTCGAGCCGCTCGGGCGCGATGTCGGAATGGCGGCGCAATTCCTCGTCGAGCCCGGTCGTGCCCGAGCAGACCGCCTCGAGCGCCGCGCGGAAATACCCGGCGTCCGCGCGGCCGAAAGACGGGTCGCCGCGATACTGGCCGTGCAGCTCCTGCCAGGGCTGGCCGCCCAGCAGGCGCTGGTACAGCGCCTGCACCAGCAGCCGTCGCGCGGCGCTCTTGGCCCGCGGGTCTTCATGATCGTTGCGCGGGCCGTTCATGCCGCGATTATAGCGGGCGGTGCGTCGCCCGCTTCGCGGCGGCGGCGGTCAGGAGACGCACTCGTCGGCGAGACCCGCCGCGAGCAGCGCGCGCGTCAGGGTCGCGCCCGCCTCCACCTGCAGCTCGTTGACCTCGATCTCGGCGAGGCGACGCAGCACCGCGGCGAGGTCGAGGCCGTCACGCCCCGCCGCGACGTGCACGATGCTCGCGCCGGCGCGCTCGAGCTCCGCGCGACGCGCCGGGTCGCCGCTCGCGGTCAGCACCAGCGCCCGCCCCGGCGGCGCGAGGACGCGCGCGGTCGCCGGCGTGCGCAGGCGGGTGTCGAGGACGACGCGAAGCGGATGGCGGGTCGCGTCGCGCAGGCCGACCTCGAGCCGCGGGTCATCCGCCAGCACGGTGCCCACGCCCGTGAGAATCGCGCTCGCGCGGGCGCGCAGGCGCTGCACCGCGTCGCCGCCCGGGTCGCCGCCCCGCGGCGCGCCGAGCAGCACGCGCACCCAGGGGCGCCCGCGCTCGAAGCGCGACAGGAACCCGGCATTGAGCGCCCGCGCTTCGGCCTCCAGCACCCCGCCGGTCACCTCGATACCGGCCGCGGCGAGCCGGGCGGCGCCGCCGCCGTTGACGCGCGGGTTCGGGTCGCGCACGGCGTACACGACGCGCACCACGCCCGCGGCGACGAGCGCATCCGCGCAGGGCGGCGTGCGCCCGACGTGGCAGCAGGGTTCGAGCGTGACATAGGCGGTCGCGCCCCGGGCGGCTCCGCCGAGCGATGCGAGCGCCATCGCCTCCGCATGCGGCCCGCCCGCGCGCTCGTGCCACCCTTCCGCAAGAACGCGCCCGCCACGGGCGATGACGCAGCCCACGCGCGGGTTCGGGTCCGCGGACAGAAGCCCGCGCAAGGCGAGCTCGAGCGCGCGCTCCATGTGCCGCGCGTCCCCGCACTGCGCGTTCATTTCTTCTCCCGCGGTTCGCGGCCCTGGGCCGGCAGCAGCGACATCTGTCCCGTCGCCGGGTCACGGTGCCGGCGCCTGCCGAGCTGCTCGATCTGCTCGCGGAACGAGTCCACGTCGTGGAAGCGGTGGTACACCGAGGCGTAGCGGACGTAGGCCACCTCGTCGAGCTGGCGCAGCTCCTCCATGACGATCTCGCCGATCTGGCGCGAGGCCACCTCGCGCTCGCCCAGCGTCCGCAGCCGGTGCGCGATGCGCTCGATCATCGTCTCGACCGCCTCGCGGGCGACCGGCCGCTTCTCGAGCGCCTTCGTGATCCCGCCGCGCAGCTTGGCCTCGTCGAAGGGCTGGCGCGTGCGGTCGTTCTTGACGACCTGCGGCATCACGAGTTCGGCGGTCTCGAACGTGGTGAAGCGCTCACCGCAGGCCTGGCACTCGCGCCGGCGCCGGATCTGGTGGCCTTCTCCGGCGAGCCGCGAGTCGGTCACCTTGGTGTCCGCATGGTTGCAGAACGGGCAGTGCACCGCCGCCCCGCCTCCGCTCAGCCGTAGACGGGGAAGCGCCCGCAGATCGCGAGCACCTGTTCGCGCACGCGCTGGACGGCGCCCTCGTCCCCCATGGCGTCGAGCACGTCGGCGATCCAGCCGCCGACCTGCCGCGCCTCGGCCTCCCGGAAGCCGCGCGTGGTCGTCGCGGGCGTGCCGATGCGCAGCCCGCTCGTCACGAACGGCGGCCGCGGGTCGTTCGGCACCGCGTTCTTGTTGACCGTGATGTGCGCGCGGCCGAGCGCCGCGTCCGCATCCTTGCCGGTGTAGTCGCGGCCGATCAGGTCGAGCAGGAACAGGTGGTTGTCGGTGCCGCCCGAGACGATCCGGTAGTCCCGGTCCTGGAGCGCCGCGGCCATCGCGCGGGCGTTCGCGACCACCTGCTGCTGGTAGGCCCGGAAATCGGGCGACAGCGCCTCGAGGAAGGCCACGGCCTTGGCCGCGATCACGTGCATCAGCGGCCCGCCCTGCGTGCCCGGGAAGATCATCGAGTTCAGCTTCCGGTGCAGCTCGGCATTCTCGCGCGCGAGGATCAGGCCGCCGCGCGGGCCCCGCAGCGTCTTGTGCGTCGTGGTCGTGACGACGTCCGCGACCGGCACCGGGTTCGGGTACACGCCGGCGGCGACCAGGCCCGCCACGTGCGCCATGTCCACGACCAGGAACGCCCCGACCTCGTCGGCGATCGCGCGGAAGCGCCCCCAGTCCACGACACGCGAATACGCCGAGAATCCGGCCACGATCATCCGGGGGCGGCTCTCGCGCGCGAGCCGCTCCACCTGCGCGTAGTCGATCTCGCCGCTCGCGGCGTCGAGCCCGTACTGCACGGCGTGGAACAGCTTGCCGGAGAAATTCACCTTCGCCCCGTGCGTCAGGTGGCCGCCGTGGTCGAGGCTCATCCCGAGCAGCGTCTCGCCCGGCCGCAGCAGCGCGAGGTACACGGCCGCATTCGCCTGCGAGCCCGAGTGCGGCTGCACGTTCGCATAGGCGGCGCCGAACAGCTGCTTCGCGCGCTCGATGGCGAGCTGCTCGGCGACGTCCACGTGCTCGCAGCCGCCGTAGTAGCGCTTCCCGGGGTATCCCTCGGCATACTTGTTGGTGAGCACCGAACCCTGCGCCTCGAGCACGCGCGGGCTCGCGTAGTTCTCGGAGGCGATCAGCTCGAGGTGCTCCTCCTGGCGGCGCCGCTCGGCGGCGATCGCCCCCGCAAGGCCCGGGTCGAAGGACTGGATCGTCATGCCGCGATCGAACATGGAATGCCTTGCCGCGCCCGCCAAAAAACGAGGCGTGAAGTCTACCCGAAAGGTTGTGGCTCAGGCCGGGTCGAGGAAGGCCTGCAGGACCCGGGTCCAGGCGCGCGCCAGGTTCCTGCGGTTGTAGCCACCGCCTCCCGTTCCGAGGATGCGGCCCCCGGCGAAGCGGTCGGCGATCGCGCACAGGGTGCGGGCGGCGTGGGCGTGCGCCTCCTCCGTGAACGCCAGGTGCGTGATGGGGTCGCCCGCCAGGCTGTCCGCCCCGCACTGGAGGATCATGAACTGCGGCCGGTGCCGCTCGAGGTGCGCGAGGACCGTGGGCCACACGGCCAGGAATTCCCGGTCGCCCGCGCCGGGCGGCAGCGGGATGTTGAGCTTGGTGCTCTCGGCCGCGCCCTTGCCCACCTCGTCCGCCGACCCGGTGCCCGGGTACAGGAAACGGCCGTCCTCGTGCACGTCCGCGAAGACCAGCGCGGGGTCGTCCTCGAACGCGTAGTACACGCCGTCGCCGTGGTGCGCGTCGATGTCCACGTAGGCGATCCGCTCCAGGCCGTGCGCCCGTTTCAGGTGCTCGATGACGACGCCGCAGTCGTTGAACACGCAGAACCCGGCGGCATGCCCGCGACCCGCATGGTGCAGGCCGGCGATCGGCACGAAGCCGCGCCTCGCCTGGCCGCTCATCAGCGCTTCCGTGGCGACCAGCGACGCGCCCACGACGTCGCTGGCGGCCTCGAATATCCCCTTCCAGGCCGGTGTGTCGCCGGCGTCCAGGTAGCCCTCGCCCGTGGCCGAGCGCGCCTCGACCAGCTCCACGTATTCCGGCCGGTGGAACAGCAGCAGCTCCTGGCGCGTCGCCCGGCGTGGCGCCAGCATCCGCACGCGGCGATCGAGGCCCGCCGCCTGGATCTCGCGGAAGAACGCATCGTGACGGTCGGGACCGAACGGGTGGCCGTCGCCGAAGGCGTAGCGCGCGATGCGCTCGCCGGCGACCAGGCAGGTGTCCGATGCGCCGTTCGCGGTCACGGGCCAGTCCGGGGAATCAGAGCGGCGAGCCTAGCACATCGGGGTCGCGGAACCGTCTGGCGCGGGGGCCGTGCATCGCGGATAATCCGCGCCCCCTCGGTTCCGGTGCTCTGCATGGCCCAGTACATCTACACGATGATCCGCGTCGGCAAGGTGGTGCCGCCGAAGCGGCACATCCTGCGCGACATCTCGTTGTCCTTCTTCCCCGGCGCCAAGATCGGCGTGCTCGGGCTGAACGGCGCGGGCAAGTCGACGCTGCTCAGGATCATGGCGGGCATCGACACCGAGATCGAGGGCGAGGCGCGGCCGCAGCCCGGCATCAAGATCGGCTACCTGCCGCAGGAGCCGCAGCTCGATCCGGGCGCCACGGTGCGCGCCATCGTCGAGCAGGCGGTGCAGCCGGTGAAGGACGCGCAGGCGCGGCTCGAGCAGGTGTACGCGCTCTACAGCGAGCCGGACGCCGACTTCGACCGCCTGGCGGCCGAACAGGGGCAGCTCGAGGCCTATCTCGCCTCCGTGGACGGGCACAACCTCGGGCACCAGCTCGACATCGCGGCGGATGCGCTCAGGCTGCCGCCTTGGGAGGCGACGGTCGGGCAGCTCTCGGGCGGCGAGCGCCGGCGCGTCGCGCTGTGCCGGCTGCTGCTCTCGAAGCCCGACATGCTGCTGCTCGACGAGCCGACCAACCACCTCGACGCGGAATCCGTCGCCTGGCTCGAGAAATTCCTCGAGCAGTACCCGGGCACCGTCATCTGCGTGACCCACGACCGCTACTTCCTCGACAACGTCGCCGGCTGGATCCTCGAGCTCGACCGCGGCCACGGCATACCGTGGCAGGGCAACTACTCCTCCTGGCTCGAGCAGAAGGAGCAACGCCTCGCGATCGAGGAGAAGCAGCAGGAAGGCCTGCGGCGCACGCTGCAGCACGAGCTCGAATGGGTGCGCGCCAACCCGAAGGCCCGCCAGGCCAAGAGCAAGGCGCGCCTGCGCCAGTTCGAGGAGCTGTCGTCGGTCGAGTTCCAGGCGCGCAACGAAACCAACGAGATCTACATCCCGCCTGGGCCGCGGCTCGGCGACCTCGTGATCGAGGCCGTGGGGCTGCGCAAGGCCTATGGGGAGCGGCTGCTGTTCGACGGGCTTTCCTTCAACCTGCCGCGGGGCGGCATTGTCGGCATCATCGGACCGAATGGCGCCGGCAAGACCACGCTGTTCCGCATCCTCACCGGGGTGGAGAAGCCGGACGCCGGCACGGTCCGCTTCGGCCCGACGGTCCAGCTCGCCCACGTCGACCAGTCGCGCGATGCGCTCGACGGTGCCAAGACCGTCTGGCAGGAGATCTCGGGCGGGCAGGACATCATCAAGGTGGGCAACTACGAGACGCCCTCGCGCGGCTATGTCGGCCGCTTCAATTTCCGCGGCAACCAGCAGCAGCAGCTGATCGGCGAGCTCTCGGGCGGCGAGCGGAACCGTGTGCACCTCGCGAAACTGCTGCGCTCCGGCGCCAACGTGCTGTTGCTCGACGAGCCGACCAACGACCTCGACGTCGAGACGCTGCGCGCACTCGAGGAGGCGCTGCTTTCCTTCCCCGGCTGCGCCGTCGTCATCTCGCACGACCGCTGGTTCCTCGACCGCATCGCCACGCACATCCTCGCCTTCGAGGGCGACAGCGAGGTGACCTGGTTCGAGGGCAACTACCAGGACTACGTGGCCGACCTGCACCGCCGCAAGGGCGAGCTGGCGGACCAGCCGCATCGCCTGCGCTTCCGGCCGCTCAACGCCTAGGGGACTGCCCCCTTTTCCCCGGGGGACCGTCCCCCTTTTCCGCCCGGGGAAAAGGGGACTGTCCCCTTCTCATTTCCGCTAGACTGGAACCGGTTCCGGCGGCAGGGACTGGCGCGTGGCGGTATTCATCGACTCCTCCGGGCGGCTGCACCACGACCAGGACAGCGGTCTCGCCCTGCACTGCCCGCATTGCCAGGTGCTCGCGCACATCACGCCGGTGTCGGTGCCCGACTTCAACGCGCTGCAGCAGCACAAGCCGTCGCAGGTCGGGCTCGTGTACCGCTGCGAGGCCTGCAACGCGCCGGTCTTCCTGCGATTCGCCGTCAAGCTCTATGCGGGAAGCCGCATCGAGCTCGCGCCGAACTTCGTCGAGCTCGAGCGGCCGCGCGAGCGCTTCAACTTCACCTACCTGCCGGAGGACGCGGAGGCGCTCCTGAAGGAGGCCTTCGCCTGCTTCTCGGCCGCCTGCTACAACGCCTTCGCCTCCATGTGCCGGCGCGTCGCGCAGTGCGTGTTTGCGGACCTCGGCGACGACGGCAAGCTCGCGCTCTACGACGAGCTCGGCAGCATCCGCCGCCTCGCCGAGCTCGACGATGACTCGTTCGCCGTGGTCCAGAAGGTGCTGTTCGACCTGGACGCGCCCGGCCGCGCGACCATGCCGGCGATCGATGCCTTCCAGGCCGGCGTGCTGCTCGAAGTCGTGAAGGACCTGCTCTACCAGGCCTACGTGCGGCGCGGCCGCCTGCAGCAGGCGATGATGGTGCGCCGCTACTTCGCCGAGGACGACTCGAAGGTCACGCCCCTGCCGGGCGCGGGCCAGGGACGCTCAGCCTAGCCAGACCCGCGCGTTGCGGAAGATGCGCATCCAGCCGCTGTCCTCGCCCGCGGACGCCGGGCGCCACGAGTTCTGCGCCGCGCGGAACACGCGCTCCGGGTGCGGCATCATGATGGTCACGCGGCCGTCCGCGCTGCAGAGCCCCGCGATGCCGTCCGGCGAGCCATTGGGGTTCGCGGGGTAGCGCGTGGCCACGGCGCCCCGCCCGTCCACGAAGCGCAGGACCGTGTGCGCCGCCGCCGCGCGCGCGGCCGGCTCCTGGGCGAACACCGCGCGGCCCTCGCCGTGCGCCACCGCGATCGGCAGGCGCGATCCCGCCATGCCGGCGAAGAACGGCGACGTCGTGCCGCAGACCTCGACCAGCGACAGGCGGCCCTCGAACTGCTCGGAGCGGTTGCCGCGGAAGCGCGGCCAGTGCGACGCGCCCGGGATGAGTTCGGTGAGCGCCGCGAGCATCTGGCAGCCGTTGCAGACGCCGAGCGTGAGGACGCCATCGCGGCCGAACCACGCGGCGAACTGCTCGCGCGCGCGCGCATTGAACAGGATCGACTTGGCCCAGCCCTCGCCCGCGCCCAGCACGTCGCCATAGCTGAACCCGCCGCAGGCGACCAGCGCCTGGAATCCGTCGAGTGTCGCCTGGCCGCCGATCAGGTCGGTCATGTGCACGTCGACGGCGGCAAAGCCGGCGCGGTCGAACGCCGCCGCCATCTCCACCTGGCTGTTCACGCCCTGCTCGCGCAGGATGGCGACGCGCGGGCGCGCGCCGCGCGCGATGAAGGGCGCGGCCACGTCCTCGTCCGGGTCGAAGGTCGGCTGCCACACCAGGCCCGGGTCGCTCTCATCGAGCCGCGCGGCCTGTTCCTCGTCGGCACAGCCCGGGTCGTCGCGCAGCCGCTGCAAGCGCCAGCTGGTCTCGGACCACAGGCCGCGCAGCCGCACCCGGTCGTCGTCGAGCAGCACTTCGCCTGCGGCGGCGATGCGGATGCGCCGCCCCGGCACGACCCGCCCGATGCCGCGCGCGTACCGCCCGAGCCCGTGGCGCGCGAGGATCTCGCCCGCGCGCGCGACGTCCTGCTCACGCAGCTGCAGCGCCGCGCCGAGCTCCTCGCAGAAGAGCGCCGCCGCCGGGACCCCGAGCGGCCCGAGGTCGAGCTCGAGGCCGGCGCGGCCGGCGAAGGCCATCTCGAGCAGCGTCACGGCGAGCCCGCCATCCGACCGGTCGTGATAGGCGAGCAGGAGTCCCGCGTCCGCGAGCTCACGCACCGCCGCGAAAAAGGCCGCGATCCGCGCCGGATCGTCCACGTCGGGCGGCGCGCCGCCGGTCGCCCCGTGCACCTGCGCGAGCCCCGAGCCGCCCAGCCGGTCGCGGCCTCCCGCCAGGTCCACGAGCAGGAGCACGCTCCGGCCCTGCGACAGGTCGAGGGCCGGCGTCAGCGTGCGGCGCACGTCCGCGACCGGGGCGAAAGCGGAAACCACGAGCGACAGGGGCGCGATGACCGCGCGATCGCGGTCGCCCTCGCGCCAGGTGGTCTGCATCGACAGCGAGTCCTTGCCGACCGGTATCGCGATCCCGAGCGCCGGGCACAGTTCCATGGCGATGGCGTGCACGGCGTCATGAAGGTCCGCGTCCTCGGCGGGGTCGCCGCATGCCGCCATCCAGTTGGCCGAGAGCTTGACGTCGCCGAGCCGGCGCACGTCCGCGGCCGCGATGTTCGTGATCGCCTCGGCCACGGCCATGCGCGCGGAAGCCGCGGCGTCCAGCACGGCGATCGGCGGGCGCTCGCCGAGCGCCATCGCCTCGCCCGCATGGCCGCGCAGCCCCGACAGCGTCACCGCGACGTCGCTGACCGGGACCTGCCAGCGGCCGACCAGCGGGTCGCGGCTGATGAGGCCGCCGACGCTGCGATCGCCGATCGTGACGAGGAATCCCTTGTCGGCGACCGCCGGCAGCCGCAGCAGGCGCTCGAGCGCGGCAGCGATGCCCACCCCGGAAGCGTCGAAGCCGTCGCCAGCGCGCGCGCGACGGCGTGCGTCGCGCCGCAGGCGCGGCGGCCGCCCGAGGAGCGCCTCGACGGGCATGTCGACCGCGGTTGCGCCGGCCGCCGAGTGCCTGACGACCAGCCGGCCGTCCCCGGTGGCCTCCCCGATGACCGCGACCGGGCAACGCTCGCGCCGGCACAGCGCGAGGAACCCGTCGAGCCCGCCGCGCTCGAGGGCGAGCACGTAGCGCTCCTGCGCCTCGTTGCACCAGATCTCGAGCGGCGACATGCCGGGCTCGTCGCTCGGCACGCGCGCGAGATTGACGTTCCCGCCGCCGCCGCCCGCCGCGACGACCTCCGGGACCGCGTTCGACAGCCCGCCCGCGCCGACGTCGTGGATGAGCAGGACCGGGTTGGCGTCCCCCAGCGCCCAGCAGGCGTCGATCACCTCCTGCGCGCGCCGCTGCATCTCGGGGTTGCCGCGCTGCACGGAGGCGAAATCGAGCTCTTCGATGCCGGCGCCGCTGCCCTGCGAGGAAGCCGCGCCGCCGCCGAGCCCGATCAGCATCGCCGGCCCGCCCAGGACCACGAGCGGTGCGCCGGGCGGGACCGGCCGCTTGGCGACGTGCGGCCGCCGCACGTTGCCGAGACCGCCGGCGATCATGACCGGCTTGTGGTAGCCGCGCACGACGCCCGCCACCTCCTGCTCATACGTGCGGAAGTAGCCGAGGATGCCGGGCCGGCCGAACTCGTTGTTGAAGGCCGCCGCGCCGATCGGGCCCTCGAGCATGATCGAGAGCGCGGACGCAATGCGCGACGGCCGCCCATGATCGGCCTCCCACGGCTGCTCGAAGCCGGGGATGCGGAGATTCGACACGGTGAAGCCCGTCAGGCCCGCCTTCGGCTTGGCGCCGCGGCCGGTCGCGCCCTCGTCGCGGATCTCGCCGCCGGAGCCCGTGGCCGCGCCCGGGAACGGCGAGATCGCGGTCGGGTGGTTGTGCGTCTCGACCTTGACCAGGATGTCCACCGCCTCCTCGTGCCAGGCGTACTCCCCGCCGCCGGGGGAAGGGAAGAAGCGCGCGCTACGCGGGCCCTCGAGCACTGCGGAGTTGTCGCTGTAGGCGGACAGCACGCCGGCGGGGTTGCGCTCGTGCGTGTGCCGGATCATGCCGAACAGCGAGCGCGGCGCCGCGACGCCGTCCACGGTCCAGTCCGCGTTGAAGATCTTGTGCCGGCAATGCTCGCTGTTGGCCTGCGCGAACATCATGACCTCGACGTCGGTCGGGTCGCGGCCGAGGCGCGCGAACACGCCGGCGAGGTACTCGATCTCGGGCCCGCTGAGCGCGAGGCCCATGGCCGCATTCGCCCGCGCGAGCGCCTCGAGCGGCGCGCTCCCGAGTTCGATGCGGCCGAGCGGCCGCGGCGAGTGCGTCCCGAACAGCCGCGGAAGCTCGCGCTCCTGCGTCAGCACCGATTCGGTCATGCGGTCGTGCACGAGCGGCGCGAGCGCCGCGAGCCGCTCGGGCGGGAGCGCCGCGCGCGCGTGGACGCGGAACGCGCGCCCGCGCTCGATCCGCCGCACCGGCGCTAGGCCGCACACGTGCGCGATGTCGGTCGCCTTCGAGGACCATGGTGAGGTCGTGCCGGGCCGCGGCACGGCGAGCAGGAGCTGTCCGGTCGCCTCGTCGCGCGCGCCGGCGCCGGCATCCAGCAGTCGCGCGAGAGTCTGCGACTCCGCGTCCGTGAGCGGCCGCCCCGTGTCCACCACGTGCAGCCAGCGCACGGTAACCGCCGTGACCGCCGGCTCGACGGCCCGCATCGCCGCGAGCAGCCTGTCGATCCTGGATGGGGAGAGTGCGGGTGCGCCGTCGAACAGCAGCACGAAGGTCAGCGCTTCACGCCCGGGTCGCTGCCGGCGGGAAACAGTGCAACCGGAAACGGGGCGACGTTGCCGCCTTCGAGAGCGCTGATCTTGCTGACGCCCTGCTTGGGGACTTCGTCGATGCGGATGACGGAATGCAACGGCAGGTAGCTGCGCTTCACGCCGGCGAACTCGGCCTTGATGCGCTCCTCGCCGGGATCGAGCACCACCGTGCTGCGCTCGCCGAACACGAGGTCCTCGACCTCGACGAAGCCGAGCAGGCCGCCGTGGCTGACCTTGCGGGCATAGATCTCGTATACCTTGCCCTGGTTGGCGAACACGATCCTGAAAATGTGACTGGCAGCCATGATCCGGGTGGGGGTCGTCCTGACGTGGCCGCGCTATTATAACCGTCTCACCACGCCCGGGGCGGCAGTCGCCGCGGGCGCGCGCAACGCCGGGGTCTTGCGATGGCGCTCAGGCTGAAGATCGTCAGCGACAACGCGGCAGCGGCCGGCGAGCACGCGCGCTGGACCTTCGGCGTGAATGGCGGCCGCATCGGCCGCAACGAGTCGAACGACTGGGTGCTGCGCGACCCCGATCGCTACGTGTCCGGGCGTCATGCCGAGATCGAGCACCGCGCCGGAACGTGGTGGCTGCGCGACACGAGCACGAACGGCACCTTCGTCAACGATGCGGAAGAGGCGTTGGGCCACGACCGGCCGCACAAGCTCGCGCACGGCGACCGGATCCGCATCGGCGATTACGAGATCGAGGTCGAGATCTCGGGCAGCAACGACTTCCTCGTACAGGACACCGGCGGCGTCGGCGCGGCGGACCTGGAGCAGTCGTTCGAGGCGCGGAACTTCATGGCCACGCGCCGCGTCGTGCGCGAGGCGCCTCCCCGCCCCGCGCCTCCTGCCGCGCCCGCCGCCCCTGCCGCACCGGTCGCCTCCGCCCGCGCTCGGGAGGAACAGGAACTCTGGCCCGGCCTCGCCGCGCTCTGCAAGGGCGCGGGCATCGACCCCCGCGCGCTGCCGCCGGAGGCGCGTGCGAGCGCGCTTGCGCAGGCGGGGCAGCTGTTGCGCGAGACGCTCGTGGGATTCTCCGAACTGGCGCGCACGCGCGCCGACTTCGCGGGCGAATTCAACATCGTCTCCGGGGCGCGGCGCCGCGACGCGACGAGCCCGCTGCTGCAGCTCGCAGCCGTCGAGCAGATCCTCGAGCTGCTGCTCGCGGGACGCGGCCCGGGCGACTCGCGCGCGATCGACGAGGTCCGTTCGCAGTTCGCGCGCGCGCGCCACCACGAAATCGCGATCGCCGCGGCCATGCGCGAGGCGGTGTCGGCGCTGATGCAGAAACTCGATCCCGACGAGCTCGAGCAGCAGCTCGGCCGCCGGCCGGCCGGCGCCGGGCCCGACCTGCAGGCGCGCCTGTGGGAGCGCTACCGGGAACTGTTCCGCGCGACCGCCCAGTCCGGCGATGCCGGCCTGCCGGCGGCCTTCCTGGCTGCTTTCGCGCGCGCCTACGAGTCGGTCACGGCCGGCGGCAACGCGCGCCGCGACGAATGAGTAATCGGGGGCGCATCCCGACCAAATAATAGGGGACGCATCCCGATTACGCGGTCCGGCGGCAGGAGCTACCCGGCAGAGCGACCATCATGCGCATGATCGGGATGCGTCCCCTATTATTCCCCTGTTGTTCTGGCGGAGAGGGTGGGATTCGAACCCACGAATACCTTGTGGGTATTACTGGAATTCCAGTCCAGCGCCTTCGACCACTCGGCCACCTCTCCGCGGCCGCGAAGCCTACCGGAGCCCCTGGCCCGCGGCAACCGCGCGGCCGTCAGCCGCCCTGCGGCCGCGAGCCGCCATAAGCGGGCGGATGGTCGAGGCACCGGCCCGGCTCGCGCGGTAGCTTCGGCGCCGGCACCTCCGGAATGCGCAGCGCATTGCGCGTGTCGGGCGCATCGACCCCGGCGGGCACCTTGAGCGGCGCCGCCTGCGTGGCCGACTCGTAGGGCTGCGGCTCATCGCAGCCGCTGTAGGCATCCGGCAGCAGGCCGCAGCCGGCGCAGAGGACGCAGACGGCAGTCGCGATCCAGGCTCGGGTCATCCGGTTCCTCATTCGATCACTCCGGCGTGGCGCATCGCCGCCAGCACGCTTTCCCGATGCGCCTCGCCGAGCTCGACCAGCGGCAGGCGGATCCCCGGCCCGATCAGTCCGAGGCGCTGCAGCGCCCACTTGACGGGGATCGGGTTCGGCTCCACGAAGAGCGCAGTGTGCAGACCGGCGAGCCTGCCGTCGAGTTCCCGGGCAGTGTCCGCGTCGCCCGCGAGAGCCGCCTCCATCATGTCGTGCATGAGCCGGGGCGCGACGTTGCCGGTCACGGTGACGACGCCCTGGGCGCCCGCGCCCGCGAGCTCGCGGCAGGTCGGGTCGTCCCCGGACAACAGCAGGAAGTCGTCGCCGCAGCGCGCGAGGATCTCGCGGCCCCGGCCGATGCCGCCGGTCGCCTCCTTGATGCCGATGATCTGCGGGTGCGCGGAGAGGCGCTCGACGGTTTCCGGCAGCAGGTCACAGGCCGTGCGGGATGGCACGTTGTAGAGGATGAGCGGCACGCTGGCGGCGTCCGCCACCATGCTGAAGTGCCGGTACAGGCCCTCCTGCGGCGGCCGGTTGTAATAAGGCGTGACCACCAGTACGCCGTCGACCCCGAGCTCGCAGGCGGAGCGCGTGCGCTCGATGGCCTCGGCCGTCGAGTCGCTGCCGGTGCCCGCGATCACGGGCATGCGACCGCCGACGCGCTGCACCGCGATCTGGAGCAGCTCGGCGGTCTCGGGCGCCGTCACCGTGGCCGACTCGCCGGTTGTTCCCGCCACGACGATGCCGTCGGTGCCCTGCTTGACATGCCAGTCGAGCAGCCGGCCGAAGGCGACGAGGTCCACGTCGCCCGATTCGGTCATCGGCGTCACAAGCGCCACCAGGCTGCCGCGGAACATCGCACCCCCCGGCCGGACCGCCGGCACCGGACGCGGGATCGTACTGGCGCGCGCCGCGCGGGCGCAAGCAGGCCCTGCCAGCGATATCCTCCGGCGCCCGATCCCGGTAGACTGCACGAGGCGCCCGCGCGCCCTGCTGCATGAAACAATTCATCGCAATCTCGGCCATCGGCGGCGATCGCATCGGCCTGGTCCACGATCTCTCCAGGGTGGTTGCCGACTGCGGCGGCAGCATCAGCGAGAGCCGCATGACCGCGCTCGGCAACGAGTTCGCGATGCTGCTGCTGGTCGCCGGCAACTGGCATTCCATCGCGCGCATCGAGACGGAACTCGCCAAGCTCGCCGAGACTTCCGCCATGACCATCCAGGTGCGCCGCACGGCGGAGCGCCCCGCGCGCGAGGACATGGCGCCGTATTCGGTGGACGTGGTCTGCATCGACCAGGCCGGGATCGTGTCGGGCCTGTCGGGGTTCTTCGCCGCGCGAGGCATCGACATCGGCGAGCTGTCCACGCGCAGCTACGCCGCGGCGCACACGGGCGCGCAAATGTTCTCCGTATACATGGTCGTGAACGTCCCGGCCCGCATCCACGTGGGCGCGCTGCGCGAGGAGTTCATGGACTTCTGCGACGAGATGAACCTCGACGCGATCCTCGAGCCGGTGAAGAACTGATCCCGGGGGGCGCGGGCGCATGGGTGGCATTTCGGTCGGCGGCAAGGTCCCGGACTTCGTAGTGGCGTCGACCGCGGGCGAGTTCCGCCTGCGCACGCGTCCGGAGGGTCACCTGGTCGTGTACTTCTACCCGCGCGACAACACGCCGGGCTGCACCACCGAGGGCAGCGACTTCCGCGACCTCGCCCCGCAGTTCCGCCGCGCCCGGACCGCGATCCTCGGCATCTCGACCGACTCGCTGGAGTCGCACCGGCGCTTCCGCGCCAAGCTGGAGCTGCCATTCGAGCTGGGCTCCGACCCGGACCACGAGGTCGCGTCGCTGTTCGGCGCCTGGAAGCAGAAGAACCTGTACGGAAGGAAAATGATGGGCATCGAACGCAGCACGTTCCTGATCGACTCGAAGGGCATCCTGCGCCGGGAATGGCGCAAGGTCCGCGTGGCGGGGCACGCCGAGGAAGTCCTCGCCGCCGCGCGCGGCCTCTGAACCCGCGATGATGAAGGGCCGAGCCGCCAAGGGGACCCGGCGCGCGTTCGTGCTCGATACGAACGTGCTGATGCACGACCCGGCCGCGATCTTCCGCTTCGAGGAGCACGACATCTACCTGCCGATGGGCGTGCTCGAGGAACTCGACGGCAACAAGAAGGGCCTTTCGGAGTCCGCGCGCAACGCGCGGCAGGTCAGCCGCTTCCTCGACGAGCTGATGGCGAATGCCACCAAGGAGCAGATCGACCGCGGCCTCGAACTGCCGGCGGGCCGCAGCGGCAACCATGGCAAGAAGCCGCCGACCGGCCGGCTCTACTTCCAGACGCGGCGGCTCGCCGCGGGCCTGCCGGACACGCTGCCGGGCCACGGCATCGACAACGCCCTGCTCGGCTACACGCTGGCACTGCAGATGGAGAATCCCGCCACGCGCGTGACGCTCGTGTCCAAGGACATCAACCTGCGGATCAAGGCCGCGATTCTCGGCGTGCACGCGGAGGATTACTTCAACGACCGCACGATCGAGGACGCCGACCTGCTGTTTACGGGCGTCACGCCGCTGCCCGGGGACTTCTGGGAGACGCACGGCAACCAGATGGAGTCGTGGCAGGAGCAGGCGCGCAGCTTCTACCGCGTGCGCGGCCCGCTGGTGCGCGAGTGGCACGCGAACCTGTTCCTGTACGGCAGCGGCGACGACGCGTTCGAGGCGATCGTGCGCTCGATCGACGGCGACGTCGCGACGCTCGAGGTGACGCAGGACTACCGCGGCGAGCGGCACTCGGTGTGGGGCATCACGGCGCGCAACCGCGAGCAGAACCTCGCGCTCAACCTGCTGCTGGACCCGGAGGTCGACTTCGCCACCATCCTCGGCCCCGCGGGCACCGGCAAGACGCTGCTCACGCTCGCGGCGGGGCTGGTGCAGACGCTCGAGACCAACCGCTTCAGCGAGATCATCATGACGCGCGTCACCATCCCGCTCGGCGAGGACATCGGTTTCCTGCCCGGCACCGAGGAGGAGAAGATGGAGCCCTGGATGGGCGCGCTGATGGACAACCTCGAGGTCCTGACGCAGAGCCAGGAGGGCGGCAGCTGGGGCCGCGCCGCGACCCAGGACCTGCTGCGCCACCGCATCAAGATCCGCTCGCTGAACTTCATGCGCGGCCGCACCTTCCTGAACCGCTACCTGATCCTGGACGAGGCGCAGAACCTGACCTCCAAGCAGATGAAGGCGCTCGTCACGCGCGCCGGCCCCGGCACCAAGCTGATCTGCCTGGGCAACATCGCCCAGATCGACACGCCCTACCTGACCGAGACGACCTCGGGCCTGACGTACGTCGTCAACCGCTTCCGCGGCTGGCGGCATTCGGGACACGTGACGCTGGTCCGCGGCGAGCGCTCGCGACTCGCCGACTACGCCTCCGAGGCGCTCTGACGCGGGTCCGGCGAACCATGGGCGACCGCCGCGGTCGAATGGGCAATTTCCCCGGGACCGGGCCGATGCGCGCGACCACCCTCCTGCTCTCGCTGCTGCTGTGCCTGCGCCCGCTGGCCGCGGCCGCGCAGTCGACGCCCGGCAGCGAGCTGCCGGATATCGGCACACCCGCCTCCACCGCGCTCTCGCTGGTCGACGAATACCGGATCGGGCTCATGATCGTGCGGGGGCTGCGCGACGCCGGGCAGATCGTCGAGGACCCGGAGGTGACGGAGTACCTCCAGTCGCTCGGCATGCGCCTCGCGAGCCACGCGCATGAGGGCGCCCACCGCTTCACCTTCTTCGCGGTCAAGGACGCCGGGATCAACGCCTTTGCGCTGCCCGGCGGGTTCATCGGCGTCAATGCGGGTCTCGTGACCGCGACCCGCAGCGAAGCCGAGCTCGCGGGCGTGCTGGCGCACGAAATCGCGCACGTGACCCAGCGGCACATCGCCCGCTCGGTCCAGAACGCCGGGCGCGCAAACCTCGCCTCGGCGGCGGCGGTGCTGGCCGCGATCCTGATCGGCGCGACCACCGGCATGCAGAGCGACGCCCTGCTCGGCACCATGACCGCCGCGCAGGGGCTGGCACAGCAGCAGCAGATCAACTTCACGCGCTCCAACGAGAGCGAAGCCGATCGCGTCGGTATCGGCATCCTCGGGGCCGCCGGCTTCGACCCGGTCGCGATGCCGGAGTTCTTCTGGACCATGCAGCAGCGCTCCGGCGGCGCCGGGCGCAACATCCCGGACCTGTTGCGCACCCACCCGGTCACGACCGAGCGCATCGCCGAGACGCGCGACCGGGCGAACCGGATGGAGCGGCCACGGATGCCGGACAGCACGAGTTATGCGCTGATCCGCGAGCGGCTCGCGGTCGCGGCGCTGCCGCCCGAGGCCGCATTCCGCGACCTCTACGCCCGTGCCGGGGGCGCGGACCTGCCGTCCACCGACGGCGAGCAGTACGGGCGCGCGCTGGCGCTGCTGCGCGCGGACGCACCGCTCGAGTCCATCCCGATGCTGCAGGGGCTGCTGGAGCGGCGTCCCGACGTGACGCTCTACCACACGGCGCTCGGCGAGGCCGAGCTCGCCGCCGGCCGCGTGGACGCGGCGCGCCGCACGCTGGAAAACGCCATGAGGCTCTTCCCGCGCAGCGTGCCCGTGACCATGCGCTATGCCGAGGCCCTGGTCCGCGGCGGCGACGCGAAGCGCGCCCACGTCGTGCTGCTCGACCTGTTCAACAACGTGCCGCCGACCCCCGAGCAGGCGCGCTATACGGCCTTCGCCGCCAATGCGGCCGGCGACGTCGCCGACGCCTATTACTACATGTCTGAGTACCACGTCATCAGCGGCGACCTGGTGCTCGCCATCGACCAGTTGCGCCTCGCGCAGGCGGTGCCGGGAATCAACGACGTGCAGCGCGAGCGCTTCGACGCCCGCATCCGCGAGCTGCAGGAGTACCTGCCGAAAGGCAAGCGCGCGCAGGAGTTGCCCGCGCCGTCGAATCCGCAGCCGGACGGCGGCAACGCGCGGTAGAATCGCCCCCGTCGCGGGCAGGGAACCGGAAAGCATGACCACCGTCCTCCGCGCGGGTCTTCTGCCCGCGCTGACGCTGATGTTCGCGGGTTGCGCCACCACCGGCGCGCCGGCGCCGGGCGACCCGCTGGAGCGCTGGAACCGGGGCGTCCAGAAGGTGAACGACGCGCTCGACCGCGCGGTCCTCAGGCCGGTCGCGGTCCGTTACCAGCGCCACGTGCCGCGAGTGCTGCGCACCGGCATCGGCAACGTCCTGTCGCACCTGGCCTTCCCGACCACGATCGCGAACGACCTGCTGCAGGGAAAGATCGTGGACGCCGGCGCCGACATTGGCCGCTTCGCGATCAACTCGACGCTCGGCATCGGCGGGCTGCTCGATCCGGCCTCGCGCATCGGCATCCGGCGCAATGACGAGGACTTCGGCCAGACGCTCGGCCGCTGGGGCGTTCCCGCCGGGCCCTACCTCGTGCTGCCGCTGCTCGGGCCCTCGACGCTGCGCGACGCGCCCGCAATGGTGGCCGATGCGCAGACCGACCTGCGCGTGCAACTCGACATCCGGGACGAAGAGCGCGCCGCGCTCGGCGCTCTCTACGTCGTCGACCGGCGCGCGTCGCTGCTCGCCGCGGACCCGGCGCTCGACGCGGCATTCGACCGCTACGCGTTCATCCGCAACGCCTGGCTGCAGCGGCGCGAGTTCCAGGTGCGGGACGGCGACGTGCCCGAAGAGCTGCCGCCGGAGGACTTCGAGGACCTCGAGGAGCCCGCGGAGCCGGCGGAGCCCGCGCGGCCGGAGGATCAGCCGGCCCCGGCCGGCTCGAGCAGCTCTTCGACCTCGCTGATGCCGGCGAGCGCGGCAAGCGCCACCGGCGCATGGCGATAGCGGAGCGTGCGCCCGGCGCCGCGCGCGCGAACCGACCACTCGAGCAGCAGCGCGAGGCCCGCGCTGTCCACGCGCTCGACGCCCGCGAGGTCCACCTCCGCCCGGGCGAGGGCGCCGAAAGCCGCGTCGCCCGCGCCGAGCAGCGCGGGAACCGTCCCGAACGAGAGGTCGCCCGAGAGCGCGAAGCGCCCGCTGCCCTCGTCCCGCAGTGACGTCGCGACCATGCGCTCAGCCGGCGCCCGCGGACGGGCGGCCCTGGTTCTCGCGTTCGAGGCGCAGGATGACGGCATCGAGCCCGCGCTGATCCACCTCGGCGCCCACGTCGTTTCTGAAGTTGCGCACGTAGGAGATGCCCTCGATTGTCACGTCCCAGGCCTTCCAGCCGGCGGGCGTCGAGCGCAGCGTGTAGTTGACCGGCACGCGCGTGCCGTCGCTGCGCTTGACCTCCGTGCGCACGGTCGCCTGCCCGCTCGCGAGGTCGCCGCGGAACGGCAGCACGGCGAGCCGGTCCGCGGTGAAGTCCGCGAGCGCCGCCCCGTAATTGCGCAGCAGCGACTGGTAGAAGGCGTCGATGAAGCGCCGGCGCTGCGCGGGCGTCGCGCTCCTCCAGTGCCTGCCGAGCACGAGCCGCGCCGAGTAATCGGTGTCGAAGTGCGGGAGCAGGTGCCGGTCCACCAGTTGCTGCACGCGCTTCGGGTCCTTGCGCACGGCCTCGCGGTCGGCGTCCAGCGCCTGCAGCAGCTGCCGCGCCGTCGACTCGATCAGCTCCTGCGGCGCCTGCCCGGGCACCGGCTCCGCCGCGGCGGCGAGCGCGGCGAAGCACAGCAGCGCGGCGGGGGCCAGGCGGGCGAGCATCGGCGTCATGGCGCGGGTCCCTCCTCGGGCGCGGCCGGCGGCTGCTCGGAGGCCTTCGAGAACAGGAACTTGCTGATCAGGTTCTCGAGCACGATCGCCGACTGCGTGAATCCGATCTGATCGCCGTCCTTGAAGAAAGTTTCCGAGCTGCCCGGCCCGATGCCGATGTACTGGCCGCCGAGCAGCCCGGCCGTCAGGATACCCGCGTCGCTGTCGTCCGGGATGCGGTCGAAACCCCGGTCGATGCGCATCGTCACGCGCGCGCGGTACTCGTTGAAGTCGTAGTCGATGGCCTCGACGCGCCCGATCGTCACGCCCGACATGGACACCGGCGCACCCGGCTTGAGCCCGCCAACCTGCTCGAACGAGGCGACCAGGCGGTAGCCGTCTTCGCCGAGGCCGAACTGCCGGTTGGTGATCTGCGTGACCAGGAAGAAGAGCGCGGCGAATCCGAGCAGCACGAACAGCCCGGTTCCGAGCTCGATGGCGCGCGTCTGGCGCATGGGGAGACTCCTTACAGCATGACCGCGGTGAGCATGTAGTCGAGCAGCAGCACGAGCACCGACGCGATCACGACGGTGCGCGTCGTGGCGCGGCCCACACCCTCCGCGGTCGGGATGGAATGATAGCCCTCGTACACGGCGACGAGGCCGCAGGCGACGCCGAACACGCCGCTCTTGACGACGCCTTCCATCACGTCGTCCACCTCGACGGCGCCCCGCATCTGCGACCAGAACTGGCCGGCGTCCACGCCCATCAGCTGCACGCCGATGAGCTGCGCGCCGAACAGGCCGATGAGGCTGAAGACGGCGGCCAGCAGCGGCATCGAGATGACGCAGCCGAGGAACCGCGGCAGCACGACGCGCCGGACCGGGTCCACGGCCATCATCTCCATCGCCGCCAGCTGGTCGGTCGCCCGCATGAGCCCGAGCTCCGAGGCGAGCGCCGTGCCGGCGCGCCCGGCGAACAGCAGCGCCGTGACGACTGGTCCGAGCTCCTTGAGCAGGCCGAGCGCCACCGCCGTGCCGAGGGATTCCTCCGAGCCGAATCGCTCGAGCAGGTCGAATCCCTGCAGGCCGAGAACCATGCCGACGAAGAGCCCCGACAGCATGATGATCACGAGCGACAGCGCCCCGGCGTTATGCACCTGCTGCACGACGAGCCCGAAGCGCACGAGCGCCGGCGGCGCGCCCGCGACCAGGCGCGCGAAGAAGAGCGCGTAGGTGCCCAGCGTCACGAGCGCCGTGCGCAGGCTCGACAGCAGTTCGCGTGGCAGCGCCGCGAGCATTCAGCGCGCCTCCTCGACCTGCTCGAGGTACGGGGGCGCCGGGTAATGGAATGGCACCGGTCCGTCCGGCAGCCCATGCATGAACTGGCGCACGTCCTCGCGCTCGCTGGCCGACAGCGCGGATGGCGCGCCGGACGCCGCGACGCGCCCGCCGGAGATCAGGTAGCAGGCGTCGGCCACCGCCGTGATCTCGCGCACGTCGTGCGAGACCACGATGCTCGTGAGGCCGAGCGCGTCGTTGAGGCGGCGGATCAGGCGCAGCACCATGCCCATCGAGATCGGGTCGAGGCCGACGAAGGGCTCGTCGTAGATCAGGAGCTCGGGATCCATGACGATCGCGCGCGCGAGCGCGACGCGGCGCGCCATGCCGCCCGAGAGCTCGGCCGGCATCAGGCGCCAGGCGCCGCGCAGGCCGACCGCCTGCAGCTTGGAGAGCACGACGTGGCGCAGCAGCCGCTCGGGCAGGCGCGTGTGCTCGCGCAGCGGGAAGGCCACGTTCTCGTAGACGTCGAGGTCGGTGAGCAGCGCGCCATTCTGGAACAGCATGCCCATGCGCCGGCGCATGGCGTAGGTGGCCGCGCGGTCGAGGCGGGACACGTCGTGCCCCTCGACCTCGACCAGCCCCGCGTCCGCGCGCAGCTGGCCGGTGATGAGTCGCAGGAGCGTCGTCTTGCCGGTGCCGCTCGGGCCCATCACGGCCGTCACCGAGCCGCGCCGGATGTCGAGGTCGACGCCCTCGAAGACCGGCCGCGCATTCACGGCGAAATGGACGCCGCGCACGCGCACGACGCAATCGTCCGCGCGGGCGGACGGCTGGCGCGGCATCGATTCCACCTGGCGCCCGGGCGCGGCCTCAGGCCGCGGCCAGCTCCATGGCGGCTTCGTAGCTGCCGTTGCGGGCGAGCCCGTTCAGGCGCGCGCGCCGCAGGAAGGCGCGCTGGGCGGCCGCGACGTTGCCGGCTTCGCCCTTCCAGGCGTCGAGTGTGCTCTGCTGCAACGCGCGGCCGTAGCTGAAGGACAGCTGCCATGGCAGGCCGGGGATCCGGTTCATCAGCGACAGGTGCAGCGTCGCCTCCGCCTCGCTCTGGCCGCCGGAGAGGAAGGCGATGCCCGGCACCGCCGCCGGCACGCGCCGCCGCAGGCAGCGCACCGTGGCTTCGGCGACCTGCCCGGGCTGCGCCTGCGCCGGGCACTTCTTGCCGGCGATCACCATGTTGGGTTTCAGCACCATGCCCTCGAGCCGCACGCGCTGCCGGAACAGCGCGCCGAAGACAACCTCGAGCGTCGCGTCGGTGACTTCCTCGCAGCGTTCGATCGTGTGGTCGCCGTCCATCAGCACCTCCGGCTCGACGATCGGCACGATCGAGGCCTCCTGGCAGAGAGCGGCGTAGCGCGCGAGCGCGTGCGCGTTCGCCTCGAGGCAGGCGCCGGTCGGGATGCCCGCTCCGACGTCGATGACCGCCCGCCACTTGGCGAAGCGCGCGCCGAGCGCCCGGTACTCGGCGAGTCGTTCACGCAGCCCGTCGAGCCCCTCGGTCACCGTCTCGCCCGGGAAACCGGCCAGCGGCTTCGCGCCCGCGTCCACCTTGATCCCGGGCAGGATGCCGCGCGCGGCGAGGACTTCCGGGAACGGACGCCCGTCCGCGGCCTTCTGGCGCAGGGTCTCGTCGTAGAGGATCACGCCCGAGATGTGCTTCTCGGCATCCGGGGCGGTGAACAGCAGCTCGCGGTAGGCGCGGCGCGTCTCGAAGGTCGACTCGAGCCGGATCTTGTCGAAGCGTTTCTTGATCGTGCCGGTCGATTCGTCCGCCGCCAGGATGCCCTTGCCGGGCGCCACCATCGCAGCCGCGTTCTGGTCCAGTTCCTTGATGTTCATCGCGCGCGTTTCCTCCGGGAATCCTGCCGTGCGGCCGGGTCGCCGCGCCGGGCGCAGCAGGATACCAGAGCGCCCGGTCCCCCTACCGCTGGGCCGATAATAGTACTAAAATCGTACTGTTTCGTCCCGGGGGCCGGGAGCAAGCATCCATGCTGCGCATCAGCCGTTTGACCGATTACGCCACAGTGATCCTCGCGAGTCTCGCGGGCGGCGGGCTCGCGAGCGCCGCGGACATCGCCGATCGCACGCGCATCGGACTGCCGACCGTCAGCAAGCTGCTCAAGCAGCTGCAGCACGCCGGCCTCGTGCGCTCGGTGCGCGGCGCCCATGGCGGCTACCAGCTCACGCGCCGGACGGCGGAGATCAATGCCGCCGACATCATCGATGCGGTCGAAGGCCCGGTCGCGCTCACCGAATGCGCGACAGGCGCGGGCCAGTGCGGCATCCAGGCCACCTGCCAGGTCGGCCACGGCTGGCAGCGCATCAGCATCGCGATCCGCGGCGCCCTGACCGGCGTGAGCCTCGACGAACTCGTGCGCCGCGACGCCCAATTCGCGCCGCCCGAACTGCAGCGCGCACAGGCGGCCCGCTGGCAGCCGCTGGTGCGCGGCGGCAAGCCGGGACCGGCATGACCACTCCCCCGCAGGACCTCGAGTCGCTGGTCGGGCGCAAGTATCGCCACGGCTTCGTCACGGACATCGAAAGCGACACCGTCGCCCCTGGACTCGACGAGGACGTCATCCGGCTGATCTCGGCGAAGAAGGGCGAGCCCGCGTTCATGCTCGAGTGGCGGCTGAAGGCCTTCCGCCGCTGGACGCGCATGGCGGAGCCCGCCTGGGCCCAGGTGCACTACCCGCCGATCGACTTCCAGGCGATCTCCTACTTCTCCTCGCCGAAGCGGCGCGCGGACGCGCCGAAATCGCTCGCCGAGGTCGACCCGAAGCTGCTCGAGACCTACGACAAGCTCGGCGTGCCGCTGCACGAGCGCGCGCGACTCGCCGGCGTCGCGGTGGATGCGGTGTTCGACAGCGTCTCGGTCGCGACCACGTTCAAGGAGCGCCTGGCCTCGGCGGGCGTGATTTTCTGCCCGTTCTCCGAGGCGGTGCAGAAGCATCCGGATCTGGTCGAGCGCTACCTCGGCACGGTCGTGCCGGCGGGCGACAATTTCTACGCCGCGCTCAACTCGGCGGTGTTCACCGACGGCTCCTTCGTCTACGTGCCGAAGGGCGTGCGCTGCCCGATGGAGCTGTCGACCTACTTCCGCATCAATGCGGCGAAAACGGGGCAGTTCGAGCGCACGCTGATCGTCGCCGACGCGGGCGCGCACGTCTCATATCTCGAGGGATGCACAGCACCTCGGCGCGACGAGAACCAGCTGCATGCCGCGGTGGTGGAGCTGATCGCGCTGGACGACGCCGAGATCAGGTATTCAACCGTGCAGAACTGGTACCCGGGCGACGAGCACGGCGTCGGCGGCATCTACAACTTCGTCACCAAGCGCGGCGAGTGCCGCGGCCGCAACTCGAAGATCTCCTGGACCCAGGTCGAGACCGGCTCGGCGATCACCTGGAAGTACCCGAGCTGCATCCTGCGCGGCGACGGCTCGGTGGGCGTGTTCCATTCGGTGGCGCTCGCGAACCACCGCCAGCAGGCGGACACCGGCACCAAGATGATCCACATGGGCAGGAACACCCGCTCGACGATCATCTCCAAGGGCATCTCGGCCGGGCACGGCCAGAATGCCTACCGCGGCCTGGTCAAGGTGCTGCCGGGCGCGGACGGCGCGCGCAACTACACGCAATGCGATTCGCTTCTGATGGGTCCGCACTGCGGCGCGCACACTTTCCCCTACGTCGAGGTCCGGAACCCGACTGCCGTCGTCGAGCACGAGGCCACCACCTCGAAGATCTCCGACGACCAGCTTTTCTACTGCCTGCAGCGCGGCATCGGCGCCGAGGACGCCGTCAACATGATCGTGAACGGCTTCTGCCGGCAGGTGTTCAAGGAGCTGCCGATGGAATTCGCGGTGGAAGCGCAGAACCTGCTGGCGGTGAGCCTCGAAGGAGCGGTCGGATGAGCGCAGCCGCCGTGATCCTCGACGTGAAGGACCTCTGCGTGCAGGCCGGCGGGCGGCGGATCCTGGACGGGCTCTCGCTCACCGTGCGCGCGGGCGAGGTGCACGCCATCATGGGCCCGAACGGTTCGGGCAAGAGCACGCTGACCGGCGTGCTGGCCGGGCGGCCGGGGCTCGGGGTCGTCGGCGGCAGCGCGGTCTATCGCGGCCGCGACCTGCTCGCGATGGCGCCCGAAGAGCGCGCGCGGGAGGGCCTGTTCCTCGCCTTCCAGTATCCGGTCGAGATCCCGGGCGTCAACAACGTGTACCTGCTGAAGGCGTCGCTGAACGCGTTGCGCCGGCACCGCGGCCTGCCCGAGCTCGACGCCTTCGAATTCCTGAACCTGGTGCGGGACAGGCTCGCGGCGATGCAGATGGACGAGGCGCTGCTCAACCGCGGCGTGAACGAGGGATTCTCGGGCGGCGAGAAGAAGCGCAACGAGGTGCTCCAGATGAGCCTGCTCGAGCCGACGCTCGCGCTGCTGGACGAGACGGATTCCGGCCTCGACATCGACGCGCTCAAGGTGGTCGCGGCGGGCGTCAACGCGCTGCGCGGCCCCGGGCGCGCCATCGTGCTCGTCACGCACTACCAGCGCCTGCTCGGCCACGTCGTGCCGGACCACGTCCACGTGCTCGCGGGCGGACGCATCGTGAAGAGCGGCGGGCGCGAGCTCGCGCTCGAGCTGGAGGCGCGCGGCTACGACTGGCTGCGCGCGGGCAACGCCGCATGAACGCGCCCGCCCTGCTCGCGCGGATCGCGGACGCGCACGCCCGCATCGCGCCCCGTCTCGCTGGCGGCCCGGCCTGGGCGCGCCGCCGCCGCGGCGCCCTCGAGCGCCTGCTGTCGCGCGGCCTGCCGGAGCGGCGCGACGAGAACTGGAAGTACCTGGACCACGCGCGCCTCGCCGCCTACCCGCTGGATGCGCCCGCGCCCGCCGGTGCCGCGCCCCCGGCGCTGCCGCCGCTGCCGCTGGCGGGCCTGCGCCGCGTGACGCTGGTGGACGGGCGCTTCGACGCCGCGCTGTCGGACCCCGCGGGCGACGGCGTGCAGGTGCAGGATCTCGGCGCCCTGCTCGCCCGCGATCCGGGCGCCGCGCTCGCCCTCCTGCGCGAGCCGGCCGAGGACGCCGACGACCGCTATGCGCTCCTCGCGGACGCCTTCGCCGCCGGCGGCGCCCTGATCCGCGTGGCCGCGGACGCGCGGCCCGCGTCGCCCTGGTGCCTCACGCACCTGGCGAGCGCGGGGGCGCCCGCGGCGCACCATTCGCGCCTCGTCATCGAGCTCGGCGCACGCGCGACGCTCGTGCTGATAGAACGCTTCGCGACCGCGGGCGCCGCGGCGACCTTCGGCAACCTCGCGGCAGAGGTTTCGCTCGGGCCGGAGGCGACGCTCGTGCACCTGCGCCTGCACGGGCACGGCCCGGCCGCCGCGCAGGTCGAGACCTGGGTCGTGCGCCAGGCGGTGCGCAGCCGTTACGAGCAGTCCCTGTTCGCGACCGGCGGGGCGATCCTGCGGTCGGACCTGCGACTCGCGCTCGCGGGCGAGGCGGCAGAGTGCCGCCTGCTCGGCCTGTTCGTGGCCGACGGCGAGCGCCAGGTGGACCTGCACACGCGGGTGACGCACGAGGCGGCCGCCACTCGCACCGAACAGGAATGCCGCGGCATCGCCGGGGACCGCGGCCGCGGGGCCTTCAACGGCCGCATCGTCGTGCAGCCGGCTGCGCGCGGCGCGGACGCCAGCCAGTCGAGCCGCAACCTGCTGCTCGCGCCGCTCGCGGAGATCAACGCGCGCCCGCAGCTCGAGATCCACGTGGACGACGTGCGCTGCCGGCACGGCGCCACCGTCGGCTCGCTCGACGAGCAGCAGCTGTTCTACCTCCAGTCCCGCGGCATCGACGCGGCCGCGTCACGGGCCCTGCTGACCTTCGCGTTCTGCTCGGACCTCATCGCGCGCCTGCCGGTGCCCGGGCTGCGCCCCACGGTCGCGGCCGGCGTCGCGGCGGCGCTGCCGGACCGCGCGCTGCTCACGGGGCTCGCCTGATGGCCGCCGCCGCCGACCGCACCGTCCCGTACGACGTCACGCGCCTGCGCGAGGACTTTCCCGTGCTGGCGCGCCGCGTCAACGGCCATCCGCTCAGCTACCTCGACAACGCCGCCTCGGCCCAGCAGCCGCGGCCCGTCATCGAGGCGGTCGCGGGCTACGCGCGCGCGCACCATGCCAACGTGCATCGCGGCGTGCACACGCTCTCGCAGGAGGCGACCGCGCTCTATGAGGGCGCGCGCGAGCGCGTGCGCCGCTTCCTGAATGCGGCATCCGTCTCGGAGATCGTGTTCGTGCGCGGCACCACCGAGGCCGTCAACCTGGTGGCGCAGTCCTACGCGCGGGGGCGCCTCCAGCCCGGCGACGAGATCCTCGTCAGCTGGCTCGAGCACCACTCGAACATCGTCCCCTGGCAGCTCGTCTGCGGGCAGACGGGCGCGAGGCTCCGGGTCGTGCCGATCGACCGGCGCGGCGTGGTGGACGCCGCCCAGTACCGCGAGCTGCTCGGCCCGCGCACGCGGCTCGTCGCGCTCGCGCACGTGTCGAACGCGCTCGGCACGGTGCTGCCGCTCGCCGGGATGCTGCGGGAGGCGCGCGAGCGCGGCATCACGACGCTCGTGGACGGTGCCCAGGCGGTGCCACACCTGCCGGTGGACGTGCAGGCGCTCGGCTGCGATTTCTACGCCTTCTCGGCCCACAAGATGTACGGCCCCACCGGCATCGGCGCGCTCTACGCGCGCGAGGCCGTGCTCGCCGCCATGCCGCCCTGGCAGGGCGGCGGCGACATGATCCTCACGGTCTCGTTCACCGGCTCCACCTGGAACCACCTGCCCCACCGGTTCGAGGCCGGCACGCCCAACGTGGGCGGCGCGGTCGGGCTCGCGGCCGCGATCGACTACCTGGACGGCGTCGGCCTCGGGCGCATCGCCGCCCACGAGCACGGGCTGCTCGCCCACGCGACCGCCTTGCTCGCGGCGATCCCGCGCGTGACGCTCGTTGGCACCGCGCCCGACAAGACGAGCCTGGTCTCGTTCACGGTCGAGGGGCTGCATCCGCACGACCTCGGCACCGTGCTCGACGCGCGGGGTGTCGCGGTGCGCACGGGCCATCACTGTGCCATGCCGGTCATGGAGTTCTTCGGGGTGCCCGCGACCACGCGCGCCTCGTTCGGGCTCTACAACACGCGCGAGGAGATCGACGTGCTCGCCGAGGGCGTGCGCGAGGCGATCCGGGTGCTCGGCTGATGGACCTCTCGGAGCTCTACCGCGACGTGATCGTGGACCACAACCGGCGGCCGCGGAATGCCGGCCGCCTCGAATGCCCCACGCACCAGGCCGAGGGCAACAATCCCCTCTGCGGCGACCGTCTGCGCCTGTTCGTGCAGCTGCAGGACGACCGCATCCGCGACCTGCGCTTCGAGAACGCGGGCTGCGCGATCTCGACGGCGTCGGCCTCGCTCATGAGCGAGGCGGTCAAGGGACTGAGCCGCGCCGAGGTGCGCGGGCTCTTCGAGTCCGTGCACCGCATGCTGACCGCGCCCGGCGCGGCTGCCGATCCCTCACTCGGCAAGCTGGCGGCGCTCGCGGGCGTGCGCGAATACCCGGTGCGGGTCAAGTGCGCGAGCCTCTGCTGGCACACGCTGAATGCCGCGCTCGCGAATTCCGCGGATCCCGTGACGACGGAGTGAGCATGCGCCAGGCGACCCGGGAACCCATCGTCGTGCAGCGCGACGTGCGCGCGGTGATCGTGCCGGCCGGCGTCGAGGTGAAGCTGCGCACCGGCAGCGTCGGGTATGTCACGCAGGCGCTCGGGGGCAGCTTCACGGTCTACGTCGAGGGCAACCTGTTCCGCATCGCGGGCGAGGACGGCGACGCCATCGGCAAGGAGCCGCTGCCGCGGCCCGAATTGCCGGAGGGCGCCACGGAGCAGGACGTCACGCGGCTTGTCTGGGACCAGCTGCGGACCTGCTACGACCCGGAGATCCCGATCAACGTCGTCGACCTCGGGCTCGTCTACGACTGCGCGGTGACCCAGAACCCGGACGGCACGCGCGATGTCGCCGTGCGCATGACCCTGACCGCGCCCGGCTGCGGCATGGGCGAGGTGCTGGTCGCCGACGTGCGCGACAAGCTGCTGATGATCCCGACCGTGCGGCAGGCGGACGTCGAGCTGGTGTTCGACCCGCCCTGGAACCAGTCGATGATGTCCGAGGCGGCGCGCCTGCAGACCGGGATGATGTGAAAATAGGGGACGCATCCCTATTTCGTCCTGAAACAGGGGTGCGTCCCCTATTTTCACTAGTCGCCGATCGACAGCAGCGTGGCGTTGCCGCCGACGGCGGCCGTGTTGATCGTGACCGTCTGCTCCGTCGCGAAGCGGGCGAGGTAGTGCGGCCCGCCGGCCTTGGGGCCGGTGCCCGAGAGGCCGCGGCCGCCGAAGGGCTGCACCCCGACCACGGCGCCGATCATGTTGCGGTTCACGTACACGTTGCCGACCCGCGCGCGCTCCGCGATACGACGGGCGACGCTGTCGATGCGCGTGTGCACGCCGAGCGTGAGGCCGTAGCCGCTCGCATTGATCTCCTCCACCACCGTCTCGAGCTTCGGCCCGGCGAAGCGCACGACGTGCAGCACCGGCCCGAACACCTCGCGCTCGAGCCGCGCGAGGCCCTCGATCTCGACCGCCAGCGGCGCGAACCAGTGCCCCGGCACGAGGCCCGCGGGCAGCCGCACCCGGTGCTGCCAGCGCGCGCCTTTCACGATCTCCCCCGCGTGGCGCTCGAGCGCCTCGCGCGCGCCCGCGTCGATGACGGGCCCGACGTCAGTCGACAAGAGCGCCGGGTCGCCGACCACTAGCAGGTCCATCGCGCCCGCCAGCAGCTCGAGCACGCGCGCGGCGACGTCCTCCTGCACGTACATCACGCGCAGCGCCGAACAGCGCTGCCCAGCCGCATTGAAGGCGGAGGTGATCGCGTCGTGGACGACCTGCTCGGGCAGCGCCGAGCTGTCCACGATCATCGCGTTCTGCCCGCCGGTCTCCGCGATGAGCGCCGGTAGCGCGCCTTCGCGGGCCGCGAGCGCCCGGTTGATGAGCTGGGCGGTCTCGGTCGAGCCGGTGAAGGCGACGCCCGCGAGGCGCGGGTCCGCGGTCAGCGCCGGTCCGATGCGCGAGCCGCGGCCCGGCAGGAAATGCAGCACGTCGCCCGGGATGCCCGACTGGTGCAGCAGCCGCACCATCGCCGCCGCCACGAGCGGCGTCTGCTCGGCGGGCTTGGCGATCACCGCATTGCCCGCGGCGAGCGCCGCGCTCACCTGCCCGGTGAAGATGGCGAGCGGGAAGTTCCAGGGGCTGATGCAGGCGAACACGCCGCGGCCGCGGAGCGCCAGCCGGTTCGACTCGCCGGTCGGGCCCGGCAGCGCGAGCGGCAGCCCGAAGTCCCGTTCCGCGCGCACCGCGTAGTAACGCAGGAAATCGACCGCCTCGCGCACCTCCGCGACCGCGTCGGGCACGGTCTTGCCCGCCTCCGCGACGCAGAGCGCGACGAAGCGCGCGGTCTCCCGCTCGAGCGCGTCCGCCGCACGGCGCAGCACCGCCGCGCGCTCCGCGGCGGGTACGCGGTCCCAGGCCGGCTGCGCCACCGCCGCGAGCGCGAGCGCTTCCGCGGCGAGCGCCGGGTCGGCTTCGGCCGCCTCGCCGACCGTTCGGGCCAGGTTCGAGGGCGACCGCACTGCGTGGCGCACACCGTCACGTTCGCGACCGCCGACGACCGGGGCTGCCGTGTGCGCCTCGGCGAGCGCGCGCCGGCAGCCGGTCGCCAGCCGCTCCTGTTCGCGCGGGTCGGCCAGGTTGATGCCGGCCGAGTTCGGGCGCTCCGCGCCGTACAGCGCGCGCGGCGACGGGATGCGCGGGTGCGGTCCCGGCCCCGCGCGCTCGACCTCCGCGACCGGGTCGCCCACGACGTCCGCGGGCGGCAGCGACTCGTCCACGATGCGGTTGACGAAGGAGGTGTTCGCGCCATTCTCGAGCAGCCGGCGCACGAGGTAGGGCAGCAGGTCCTCGTGCGAGCCGACCGGCGCATAGACACGGCACGGCAGGTTGCGCCCGGCGGGATCGGTCAGTTCCGCGTACAGCTCCTCGCCCATGCCGTGCAGGCGCTGGAACTCGAACTCGCGGCCGTTCTCGCGCGCGACGTGGACGATCGTGGCCGCCGTGTGGGCATTGTGGGTCGCGAACTGCGGCAGCAGGCGGCGGCTGCCCTCGAGCAGCAGGCGCGCGCAGGCGAGGTAGGCCAGGTCGGTGTGCGGCTTGCGCGTGTACACGGGGTAACCCGGCAGGCCGCGCTCCTGCGCGCGCTTGATTTCGCTGTCCCAGTACGCGCCCTTGACGAGCCGCACGTTCAGCACGCGCCCGGTGGCGTCCGCGCGCGCCGACAGCCAGCGGATGACGTCGGACGCACGCTTGAGGTAAGCCTGCACCGCGAGTCCGAGTCCGTCCCAGCCGGCAAGCCCCGGGTCGGCGAGCAGGCCGTCCAGCAGTTCGAGCGAGATCTCGAGGCGGTCCGCCTCCTCGGCGTCGATCGTGAGCGCGATGCCGGCCGCGCGCGCGGCGAGCGCGAGCGAGCGGATGCGCGCCCCGAGCTCGCGCAGGACCTGCAGGCGCCGGCCGAACTCGTAGCGCGGATGCAGCGCCGAGAGCTTGACCGAGATGCTCGGCCAGGCCGCAGGCGCGCTGCCCGCAGGTACCGACTTCCCGACCGCCGCGATAGCGGCGCCATACGCCTCGAGGTAACGCGCGGCATCGCGTTCGGTCAGGGCGGACTCGCCCAGCATGTCGTAGGTGTAGCGGTAGCGCGCGCCCTCGCCCTCTGCCGACCGCGCGATCGCCTCGCCGATGTCCCGGCCCATCACGAACTGGTGGCCCATGATGCGCATCGCCTGGCGGAACGCGGCACGCACCACCGGTTCGCCGAGGCGCGCGACGAGGCGGCGCAGGAACGTCGCCGGGTCGCGCAGCTCCTCGCCGCCGGGCCGCATCAGCCGGCCGGTCAGCATGAGCCCCCAGGTCGAGGCGTTGACGAACAGCGACTCCGCCTCGCCCAGGTAGTCGGACCATTGCCCGGTGGAGATCTTGTCCGCGATCAGGCGGTCCGCGGTGTCGGCGTCCGGGATGCGCAGCAGCGCCTCGGCGAGGCACATCAGCACAATGCCCTCCTGCGAGCCGAGGTCATATTGCTGCAGGAAGGCCTCGATCCCGCCGCGGCTGCCGCGGCGCCTGCGCGCGGCCTCGACGAGGCGGATCGCGTCCTCGCGCACGGCCGCCCGCGCGCCCGGCGGCAGGCGCGCGAGCTCGAGCAGGCCGGCGACGGCCTCGGCCTCGTCGGCGAGCCAGGCGCCGTTGACCGCGGCCCCCGGCGCGGAGACGAAGCCCTGCGGGTCGGCGCGCAGGAATGCGGCGGTCGCGACGTCGTTCATCGCCGACATTCTATCCGCCGCGCGCGGCCGGGTCGTCGCGACGAGCGCGGTAGTCGGCCAGGATGCGGCCATGGTCGAATGCGAGTGCCGGCGGCGCCGCCGCATCGGCCACGAGGACGCCGGCGGCGTCGTCGCCGGCCACGGGTTCGCCGCGCGCGCGCGCGACGTAGACGACACTGACGGTGTGGCCGCGCGGATCGCGAGCCGGATCCGAGTAGACGCCGAGCAGCGCGACGAGCCGGACGTCGAGCCCCGTTTCCTCCCGCGCCTCGCGGCGCGCCGCCTCCTCGACGGATTCCCCGACTTCCACGAAACCGCCCGGCAGCGCGAAGCCCGCCGGCGGGTGGCCGCGCTCGATCAGCACGACGGGCCGGCCCGGGCGGTCCTCGAGCTCGATGACGAGATCCACCGTCAGGAGCGGCGTTCGCGGCAGCGGCATCAGCGCGGCTCCAGCGGCGGCGCTGCCACCGCCGCCTCGCGCAACTGCTCGGCCCCGGGCGCGCCGAGATAGGCGCGGATCAGCCGCCGGCTGAGGTACAGCAGCGGGATCAGCGCGACCGCCATCGTCATCTTGTACAGGTAGTTGACGGTGCCGACCGCCAGGAAGAGCGCCACGGGCCACCGTTGCGGCCCCAGCACGAACGCGATGTAGAGCACGATGAAGCTGTCGACGAGCTGCGAGACCGCGGTCGAGCCGGTCGCGCGCAGCCACACGAAGCGCTCGCCGGTCGCGCGGCGGATGCGCTGGAACACGAGCACGTCGACCAGCTGGCCGACCAGGAAGGCGGTGATGGAGCCGCCGATCGTCCACAGTCCCTGCCCGAACATGGCGGCGAACGCCGCCTGCATGTCGGGCACCCCGCGCTCCGCGCCGATCGTCACCCACCACGACGCCGGCGCGAGTCCGATCGCGAGGTAGGCGAACAGGAACGCATAAGCGATGAAGCCGACCGCGAGCCACGACACGAAGCGCACGCCGCGCACGCCGAAGTGCTCGTTGATGACGTCGGTCATGATGAACACGATCGGCCACAGCATCACGCCCGCGGTGAACGACAGCGACCCGCTCTGCCCGAACAGCCGCCAGTCGAACGGCGCGAGGCCGAGCGTGTCCTCGAGCGCGAAGATCTTGACGCCGACGAACTCGGCGATCAGTGCGTTGGTGACGAAGAGCCCCGCCAGCACGATGAACAGGCGCGCCGGCCGTGAGGCGACGATGGAGGCGGTCGCATCGCGCGGGTGATGGGGCATGCAGGGGTCTCCCGGGGCGCGATTATACGGGCCGGCGCGGCGGCCACCGGTATAATCCGCGGCTGGCGCCGGCGGACGGGAATCCATGGACCAGGCCCTGCTGGATCGGCTCGAGTCGCAGCTCGCCGCGCTCGAGCGCGACGGTCTGTACAAGCGCGAACGCGTGATCGCCTCCGGGCAGGACCCGGTGGTGCGGCTCGAGGACGGACGCGAGGTGATCAACCTCTGCGCCAACAACTACCTGGGCCTCGCCAACCACCCGGAGGTGCGGCGCGCCGCGCACGAGGCGCTCGACCGCTACGGCTACGGCATGGCCTCGGTGCGCTTCATCTGCGGCACGCAGACCGTGCACCGCGAGCTCGAACGGCGGCTGTCCGCCTTCCTCGGCACCGAGGACACGATCCTCTATTCGTCGTGTTTCGACGCCAACGGCGGCCTGTTCGAGACGCTGACCGACGACAGCGACGCGATCATCTCCGACGCCCTCAACCACGCGAGCATCATCGACGGCATCCGCCTCTCGAAGGCACGCCGCCTGCGCTACGACAATGCCGACCTCGGCCAGCTGGAAGAGCGGCTGAAGGAATCGCAGGACGCCCGCACGCGCCTGGTCGTGACGGATGGCGTGTTCTCGATGGACGGCACCCTCGCGCCGCTCGCCGGCATCTGCGGCCTCGCCGAGCGCTACCGCGCGACGGTCGTGGTGGACGACTCGCACGCCACCGGCTTCGTGGGCGCGAACGGCCGCGGCACGCACGAGCATTGCGGCGTCATGGGCCGCGTGGACATCCTGACCGGCACACTCGGCAAGGCGCTCGGCGGCGCGAGCGGCGGCTACGTCTCCGGCCGCGGCGCCGTGATCCGCTGGCTGCGCCAGCGCTCGCGGCCCTACCTCTTCTCCAACACCATCGCGCCGGTCGTCGCCGCGACCACCATTGCCGTGCTCGACCTGCTCGAGCGCTCGGGCGACCTGCGCCGGCGGCTGGCGGAGAACGCGGCCTGGTTCCGCGCGGAGCTCGCGGCGCTTGGCTTCGCGCTGCCACCGGGCGAGCACCCGATCATTCCCGTGATGATCGGCGACGCCGCCCTCGCCGTGCGGCTGGCGGACCGCCTGCTCGCGCGGGGCGTCTACGTGGTCGGGTTCTCCTACCCGGTGGTGCCGATGGGCAAGGCGCGCATCCGCACGCAGATGTGCGCCGGGCACGACCGTGCGATGCTCGCGCGCGCGGTCGCGGCATTCGGGCAGGCGGGCCGGGAACTCGGCATCATCGGCAGGTGAGGACGGCATGAAGGCACTGATCAAGGCGAAGCCCGAACCGGGCATCTGGCTGGGCGAGCTGCCGAAGCCGGAGCCGGGCCCGAACGACGTGCTGATCCGCATGAAGAAGACTGCGATCTGCGGCACCGACATCCACATCTTCCAGTGGGATGCCTGGGCCGCGCGCACGATCCCGGTGCCGATGCAGGTCGGCCACGAGTACTGCGGCGAAATCGTGGCGCTCGGCAGCGAGGTGCGCGGACTCGCCGTCGGCGACCGCGTTTCCGGCGAGGGTCACATCACCTGCGGCCACTGCCGCAACTGCCGCGCCGGGCGCCGCCACCTGTGCCGCAACACCCTGGGCGTTGGCGTCAACCGGCCCGGCTGCTTCGCCGAGTACATGGTGCTGCCCGCGTCCAACGTGTTCCGCCTGCCGGCCGGCATCGGCGACGACATCGCCGCCATCCTCGACCCGCTCGGCAATGCGACGCACGCGGCGCTCTCGTTCAACCTGGTCGGCGAGGACGTGCTCATCACCGGCGCCGGCCCCATCGGCATCATGGCGGTCGCGGTCGCGCGCTTCGTCGGCGCCCGCCACGTCGTGATCACCGACGTCAACGACTACCGGCTCGGCCTCGCGCGGCGCATGGGAGCGACGCGGGCGCTCAACGTGTCGCGCGAGAAGATCGACGACGCGATGCGCGACCTCGGCATGGAGGAAGGCTTCGACGTCGGCCTCGAGATGTCGGGGAACGCGTCCGCGTTCCGCGACCTGCTGCGCGTGATGCACCATGGCGGCTCGGTGGCGCTCCTCGGCATTCCGCCCGCCGAGATGGCGATCGACTGGAACCAGGTGATCTTCAAGGGCCTCGTCATCAAGGGCATCTACGGCCGCGAGATGTTCGAGACCTGGTACAAGATGGCGGCCATGCTGCAGAGCGGGCTCGACGTGAGCCCCGTCATCACCCACCGCTTCGCGGCCGGCGACTACCGCCGGGCGTTCGAGACGATGGGCAGCGGGCAGTCCGGCAAGGTGATCCTGGAATGGGCGGCCTAGGGGACGGTCCCCTTTTCGGCTTTGAGAAAAGGGGACCGTCCCCTCTTGCTCACTCCACGCGGCAACCGCACAGGTAGACGGGCCGGCCCTCGGCCGCGAGCGCGAGCAGCGCCCGCGCCCGGGCGAGCGCGGCGCCGAGGCCCGGCAGCGCGGGCCGGCGCGGCGCGATCGCCCTGACCATCCACGCGGCCGCGCTCTTCAGGTGCAGCGCGAGCGCGTCGCGCCAGGACATCTCCTGCTCGTACCACGTCACGCCGTAGCCTTCCCCGAGGCCGGCGAGGCGCGCCGCCTCCGCGATCGCCTCGTCGAGGCCCCCGAGGTCGTCGACGATGCCCGCAGCGCGCGCGTCTGCGCCGGTCCAGACCCGCCCCTGCGCCAGGCTGTCGATCTCCTCCGGCCGCCGCTCGCGCGCGCGCGCGACGTGGCCGACGAAGGTGGCGTAGGCGAACTCGACCGAGGCCTGCAGGATCTGGCGCGCGTCGGGGCCCAGCTCGCGGTCAAGCTCGGCCTGGCCCGCGAGGCGCGTCGTGCCGAAGCCGTCGCTCGTGATACCGATCTTCCCGAGCGTGCGCTGGAAGGTCGGCACGATCGTGTACACGCCGATCGACCCCGTGATCGTGGTCGGCGCCGCGACGATGCGGTCGGCGTCCATCGCGATGTAATAGCCGCCCGACGCGGCCACCGTACCCATCGACGCGACTACGGGCTTGCCCGCTGCGGACAGCGCCGCCACCTCGCGCCGGATCACCTCCGAGGCCATCATGCTGCCGCCCGTGCTGTCGATGCGCAGCACGACCGCGTCGATGTCATCGTCCAGGCGCGCGTCGCGCAGCATCGCGGCGAGTGTGTCGCCGCCCACCAGGCCCGGTGACTGCTCCCCGTCCAGGATCTCGCCGGAGGCGACGATCACGCCGACATTCTCGTCGGCATGGCGCGTGAGCGCGTCCTCGGAGCGCACGAGGGGCAGGTACGCGCGCCAGTCCACGGCCGAGTAGCCCGTGTCCTCGTCCTCGCCCGCGACCCCGGCGACCTGCGCCTCGAACTCGGCGCGGGTCTTCAGGCCGTCGACGAGCCCGCGCGCGAGCGCGTACTGCGCGGTGTCGCCGCCGGTCGCTTTCACGCCGGCGGCCGCCTCGTCCGCGTAGGCCTGGATCAGCGCGGGTTCGAGCTTGCGCGCCGCGGCGACGTCCGCCTTGTAGGCATCCCACAGCGCGCCGACCCAGACCTCGGCGTCCTCGCGGTCCTCCGGCGACATGTCGCTGCGCGTGAATTCCTCGGGCGCCGACTTGTGGCTGCCGACCTTGAAGACGTTGATGTCGACGGCCAGCTTGTCGACCGTGCCGCGGAAGTAGCTGCGGTAGTAGGAGAAGCCCTCGATGAGCACGTAGCCCATCGGGTCGAGGTAGACCTCGTCCGCCTGCGCCGCGAGGTAGTACTGGCGCTGGCTGTAGCCCTGGCCGTAGGCGAAGACCTTCTTGCCGGCCTCGCGGAACCAGGCGATCGAGCGCGCGAGATCCTGCAGCATCGGCAGGCCCGCGCCCTCGAGGCCGTCGAGATCGAGCACGAGCGCCTGGATGCGCGCGTCATCGCGCGCCTGGTCCACCACGTCCACGAGGTCGCGCAGGCGCGTCTCGACGCGGTCGTCGCCGGCGGCATCGGCGAGCGCGCGCTCGAGCGGGTCCCCGCTCTCCTCCTCGACCAGGAATCCCTGCGGCGCGAGCACGAGGGCCGCGCTGCCGGGGATGATCGGCAGGGCGGTGTGGCTCGCCGCGAGCAGCGCGCCGAACAAGAACAGCAGCAGCAGGAGGTGCAGGACCTTGCGCAGCCCGTCGAGGGCGTACCAGACGCCCTTCAGCAGTGCCCAGAGCGCGCGCAGTACGGGCATGGTCCCCGCGGCCTCAGGCGCCCAGCTTTTCCTCGATGCGGGCCGACTTGCCGGAGCGGTCGCGCAGGTAGTACAGCTTCGCGCGGCGCACCTTGCCGCGGCGCTTGACCTCGATGTCGGCGATGGAGGGGCTGTGCGTCTGGAACACGCGCTCGACGCCCTCGCCGTGCGACACCTTGCGCACCGTGAACGAGCTGTTGAGGCCGCGGTTCCTGCAGGCGATCACGATGCCCTCGTAGGCCTGCACGCGCTCGCGGTCGCCCTCGCGCACCTTGACCTGCACGACGACCGTGTCGCCGGGCCCGAACTCGGGCAGCTTGCGCTTCATGGTGCGCGATTCCAGTTCCTGCATGATCTTGTTCATCGGTCGTACCCCGGTCCTGTGTCGTCCAGTTCGTCCATCACGCCGGCGGCGGCTCGATGCCCGCCTCGGCGCAGAATTCCTCGAGCAGCGCCCGTTCCGCGGGCAGCAGCCCCCGCGCCGCGAGCAGGTCGGGGCGCATCCGCCACGTCCGTCCCAGCGCCTGCTTCAGGCGCCAGCGCGCGATCGCGGCGTGGTTGCCGCCCGTCAGCACCGCGGGCACCGGCCGCCCCTCCCACGTCTCGGGCCGCGTGTAGTGCGGCCAGTCGAGCAGCCCCGCGCCGAACGAGTCCTGCCCGGCGGACTGCAGGTCGCCGAGCACGCCCGGCAGCAGCCTCGCCATCGCGTCGATCACGACCAGCGCCGGCAGCTCGCCGCCGGACAGCACATAGTCGCCGATCGACAGCTCCTCGTCGATCAGGGCATCCACCACCCTCTGGTCGATGCCCTCGTAGCGCCCCGCGACCAGCCCGAACCCCGGCAGCCCGGAGAGCCGCCGCGCGGCGTCCTGGTCGAAACGCGGCCCCTGCGCCGAGAGCGCGATCATCGGCGCGCCGTCCGGCAACCGCGTTCTGGCGCGGCGGATCGCCGCCGCCAGCGGTTCCGGCGCAAGCACCATGCCCGGCCCGCCGCCGAACGGGCGGTCATCCACGGTGCGGCGGGCGTCCGTCGCGTGGTCACGCGGGTTCTCCGTGCCGACCCGCAGCAGTCCCGAGGCCTGCGCGCGCCCGACGACCCCGGCGGACAGGCCCGCCTCGATCAGCGCCGGGAACAGCGTGACGACCTCGACCCGCACCTAGAAGTCCGGGTCCCAGTCCACCACGACCCGGCCCCGCTCCAGATCCACCTTTCGCAGGTGCCTCGGCACGAGCGGCACCCAGTGCTCGCGCTCGCCGGTCACCACCATCACCGGATTCGCCGGCAGGTCGATGAAATGATCCACCCGGCCGAGCCGCCGATCCTCCTGGTTCACGACCTCGAGCCCCACCAGGTCGGCCCGGTAGTACTCCCCGCGACGCAGCGCCGGCAGCTCGCGCCGCTCGATCCACAATTCGGGCCGCGCCAGCGCCACTGCCGCGTCGCGGTCATCGATCCCCTCGATACGGACCACCAGGCCCTTGCCGTGGCGGCGTCCCTCGAGCGGACGCAGTTCGCGGCCGCCGCCCGCAGGCAGCGTCGCGCGCCAGCAGGGAAACCCGAGAATCTGTTCCGGCGGCTCTGTGAAGGACTGGACCTTCACCCAGCCGCGCACGCCGAATGGGCCCGCGATGCGGCCCAGCACGACGCGCGCATGTTCCGGTCCGGGTTCCCGCGACGGCGCCGGCGACATCGCGGCACGCGCGCGGCTCAGGCCGCGGCTTGCTTGCGGGCGGCCGCCACCAGCGTGCGCACGCGATCCGACAGGGTGGCGCCGGTCTTCGTCCAGTAATCGATGCGCGGCAGGTCGAGCTCGAGCTTGCGGTCCTTGCCGCGCGCGACCGGGTTGAAGTAGCCGACCTGCTCCAGCACCGTGCCGCCCTGCCGCCGGCGGCTGTCGGTGACGACCACATGGAAGAATGGCGCGTTCTTGCCGCCGCGGCGCGTCAGTCGAATCGTGACCATCGAGTGAATCCCTCGCAGCCTGGCTGCGTCAGTCCAGGGGCCCCGCGGGGCCCGTCAAAGAGCCGGGCATTCTACTCAAATCCCCCTGCCGATGAAAGGCTTACGCGGTCCGGGCCGGACCGGCCTAGCGGGGCCGGCCGCCGGGGGGAAGCCGCCCGCCGAGCCCCCGCAGCAGCTTGCGCAGGCCCCCGCCTTTCATCTGCTTCATGACCTTTTCCATCTGCTGGTGCTGCCTGAGCAGGCGGTTGACCTCCTGCACGGGCACGCCGGCGCCCGCGGCGATGCGCCGCTTGCGCGAGGCCGCGATGATCGCAGGCCGGCGCCGCTCCCCCGGGGTCATCGAATCGATGATGCCGATCTGGCGCCGGATGCTCCTTTCGTCGACCTGTGCGGTGGCGCCCGCCGGCAGCATGCCGGCCGGCAGCTTGCCGGCAAGCGCCGCGAGACCCCCCATGCGGCTGAATTCGGCGAGCTGCTCGCGCAGATCCGTGAAATCGAAGCCGCGCCCTTTCGCGACCTTCTCGGCCAGGCGCTCCGCCTTTTCCTGGTCGGCCCTGGCCTGCACCTGCTCGATCAGGGTGAGCACGTCGCCCATGCCGAGGATGCGCGAGGCGATGCGCTCGGGATGGAAAGGCTCGAGCGCCTCGGTCTTCTCGCCGGTGCCCATGAAAAGGATCGGCTTGCCGGTCACCTGGCGCACCGAGAGGGCGGCGCCGCCGCGCGCGTCCCCATCCGCCTTGGTCAGGATGATGCCGGTCAGCGCGAGCGCCGAATCGAAGGCGCGCGCCGCGTTGACCGCGTCCTGGCCCGCCATGCTGTCGACGATGAACAGGCGCTCGTGGGCCGCCACGGCCCGGTCGATCGCCTGCACCTCCGCCATCATCGCCTCGTCCACGTGCAGGCGGCCCGCCGTGTCGACGATGACGACGTCGTGCTGGTGACGGCGCCCGTGGTCGACGGCCGCGGTCGCGATCGCGACCGGCGGGGCGCCGGCGGGCGCCGGGAAATAATCCGCGTGCACCTGGCCGGCGAGGCGCTCGAGCTGCACCATCGCCGCGGGCCGGTACACGTCGGTGCTTGCGAGCAGCGGCCTGCGGCCGTGCTGCTCGATCAGGTGACGCGCGAGCTTGGCGGCGGTCGTGGTCTTGCCGGCGCCCTGCAGTCCCGCGAGCAGGACGACCACGGGGGGCGGCGCGCGCAGGTTGAGGCCCGCGCCTGGCTCGCCCATGATGCGCGTGAGCTCCTCGTGGAGGATGCGGACGAAGGCCTGCCCCGGGGTGAGGCTGCGCTCCACCTCCGCGCCGACGGCGCGCGCGCGCACCGACCCGGTGAAGGACTTCACGACCGGGACCGCGACGTCCGCCTCGAGCAGCGCCACGCGGACCTGGCGCAGCGTCTCCGCGATGTTCTCCTCCGTCAGGCGGCCGCGGCCGCGCAGCGCGTCCACGGCGCGGCCGAGTCGTTCGGCGAGCGAGTCGAACATCCGGAACCTTCCTGCATCGCGGCCGCGAGACCCGGCCGGCGCCGATTATAGGCCGGCGCGGCCTGCGCTTTGCTTCCCCGGTGCCCTGTGCAATGATCGCCCGCGATCCCGGAGCGGCCCTGCATTGCGTGCATTCCTCGTCATCCTGCTGTACCTCGCGGCCGCCGCCGCCGCGGCGCACTCGGCGCGGCGCGGCAGCGCGCGCGCGATGTTCGCGGAGCCGGCATCGTACCTCGCGCTCGCGGCGCTCGCCGCGCACGCCGCGTGGCTGCTCGCGGTGCTGCGGCCATTCGGCGTCAGCACTTTTTCGATCGCCGACAGCGCCTCGCTGATGGGCTTTGCGATCGGCGTCGGCGGCCTCTTCGCCCTCGTCGCGCCGCGCTTCCGCGGCGTGGCCGCGCTGGTGCTCGGCATCGCGGGCCTGCTGGCGGCGGGCACCGGCAGCCTGCCGGAGCCGCGCGAGGTCAGCGCGGGCGGCTGGCCCTTCGCGGTGCACGTGGTGCTGGCGATGGGCTCGGCCGGCATGTTCGCGATCGCCGCGGTGCTCGTCGTGCTGATGACGCTGCAGGACTCGCAGCTGCGCAGCCCGCGCCCGGCGCGCTGGCTCGCGGCGCTGCCGCCGGTCGAGAGCCTCGAGCATGTCCTGTTCACGGTGCTCGCGACCGGCATGGCCGCGCTCACGGTCGCGATCCTCGCGGGGCTGCTGTTCGTCACCAACCTGTTCCAGCAGCACCTCGCGCACAAGGTGATCCTGGCGCTCACGGCCTGGCTCGTCTTCGCGGTCCTGCTGGTGGGGCGCTGGCGCTACGGCTGGCGCGGGCGCAAGGCCGCGCGCTACACGCTGGCGGGATTCGCGCTGCTGGCGGTCGCCTACTTCGGCAGCAAGTTCGTGCTCGAGATCATCCTCGGCCAGCACTGGGGCTGATGAATAGGGGACGCACCCCTATTTCGCGCCCAGCACGCGGCCTCGGCCACCTCAAGTGGAAATAGGGGTGCGTCCCCTATTACTAAGTGGAAATAGGGGTGCGTCCCCTATTACTGCAGCGTCGCCAGCGCATCCCGGACCCCCGCGACCGCGGTGACGGCGATGCCCTCGATCGCCTGCCGCGGCGCGTTGGCGCGCGGCACGATCGCGCGGCGGAAGCCGTGCTTGGCGGCCTCGCGCAGCCGCTCCTCGCCATAGGGCACGGGCCGCACCTCGCCCGTGAGGCCCGCCTCGCCGAACAGCACAAGGTCCTGGGGCAGCGGCCTGCCGGAGAGGCTCGAGGCAAGCGCGGCCATCACCGCGAGGTCCGCCGCGGTCTCGTCGAGGTGCACGCCGCCCACGACATTGACGAACACGTCGTGCGCCGCGAGCGCGAGCCCCGCGTGCCGGTGCAGGACCGCGAGCAGCAATGCCAGGCGGTTCGACTCGAAGCCGACGGCAACGCGGCGCGGGTTCGCGAGCGCGCTCTCGTCCACCAGCGCCTGCACCTCGATCAGCATCTGGCGCGTGCCCTCGCGCGCGACCGTCACCGCCGACCCCGGCACGGGTTGCGCGCCGCGCGACAGGAAGATCGCGGACGGGTTGCGCACCTCGCGCAGCCCCTGCCCTTCCATCGCGAACACCCCGATCTCGTTGACCGCGCCGAAGCGGTTCTTGACCGCGCGGATCACGCGGAAACGGCTGCCCAGGTCGCTCTCGAAGTACAGCACCGTGTCCACCATGTGCTCCAGCACGCGCGGCCCCGCGATCACGCCCTCGCGCGTGACATGGCCGATGAGGAACACGGCCGTGCCGGTCGCCTTGGCGAAGCGCACCAGACTCGCGGTGGATTCGCGCAGCTGCGTGACGGCGCCGGGCGCCGCCTCGACGCCGGCCGCCGACATGGTCTGGATCGAGTCGACGACCAGCACGCGCGCCGCGGCTTCGCCCGCGATCTCGACGATGCGCTCGACCGACGTCTCCGCGACGACCGACAGCCGCGCGTCCGGCAGCGCAAGCCGGCGCGCGCGCTCCGCCACCTGCCGTACCGATTCCTCGCCGGTCGCGTACAGCACGGGCTGGCCGGCCGCGAGCGACGCTGCGCACTGCAGCAGCAACGTCGACTTGCCGATGCCGGGATCACCGCCGATCAGGGTGACGGACCCCGGCACCAGGCCGCCGCCCAGCACGCGGTCGAGTTCGCCGAAGCCCGTGGCGAGCCGCGCGTCGTCCGCGCCCGCGACGGCCGAGATCGGCTGCGCCGCGGCGACCGGGCCCGCGCGGCGCGCGCCGCCCGGGGCACGCGCCTCGGTGAACGATGCGAGCGTGTTCCACTCGCCGCAGGACGGGCACTGGCCGGTCCAGCGCGGCGTATCGGCGCCACAGGAAGAACAGACGAATGCGGTGCGGGGCTTGGCCATCATCGGAGCAGGGAAAACGGGGAGCGGCGATGCTAGCATGCGCCCCGCCGCCAGGGCCGGCCCGGAGGACTGCGGGCCAGGTCGCGGTTTCGCCCATAAGCGCTTGAAAAACCGGCCCCTGCCTGTATCGGCGCGGGCGCGCTGCCATTATGATTCGTGGATCAGGGTGGTCAGGAATCGTGGGGCGAATGCCTGACGAATCGAGCCGCGGCGGATGGCTGCGCAATCTTTCCGGCATGACGGGCAAGAAGTCCGGCGATCCGGCACCGAGGATCGGCAAGCCGCTCGAGATGGCGGTCGCCGAGAAACCGGCTTCGCCAGCGGCGGCCGCGGCGCCGGCCCGGTCCGCGCGCGGCAGGGCCCTGCGGCCCGGACAGTTATTCCACCATTTCAGGGTCGAGCTGGAACTGGGCCGCGGCGCGACCGCGACCGTGTACCGGGCGCTCGATGAGCAGAATGGCAGCGCGGTCGCGCTCAAGATGCTCACCCTCGCCGACGACTGGCCGGACGACCTGCTCGACGAGGCCAAGCTGCGCCTGCTGCGCGAGGCCGAGGCCGCGGGCTCGCTCGCGCACCCCGACATCGTCGAGATCAGGGAATCGGGCGAGCACGAGGGCGTCGTCTACCTCGCGATGGAGTATGTCGAGGGCGTCAACCTCGGCATGCACGCGACCGAGGGCCGGCTGCTGCCGCCGCGCCTGGCCGCGGAGATGTGCGCCCGCGTCGCCGATGCGCTCTACTTCGCGCACCAGCGCGGCGTCATCCACCGTGACATCAAGCCCGCGAATATCGTCTTCGACCAGAAGAACCGGCGCGTGCGGGTGATGGATTTCGGCGTCGCCCGGGTGGCGGACAGCCGCGCGACTCGCACCGGCGTGATCCTGGGCTCGCCGTCCTACATGGCGCCCGAGCAGCTCGATGCGCGGCCGGTCACCGCGCAGTCGGACCTGTTCTCGCTCGGCGTGACGCTGTTCCAGCTGCTGACCGGCATGCTGCCGTTCCGCTCGGACTCGATCCCCGCACTGATGCAGAAGATCGCGAGCGAGCCGCACCCGCCGCTCTCCGTCGTGCGGCCGGACCTGCCCGCCTCGCTCGCCGCGGTCATCGACCGCGCGCTCGA
>Ga0114938_1000201_pt1 | contig 47879 bp, 36 predicted proteins | sample AshMeaBigSpring_FD_88675 | JGI IMG/M metagenome (GOLD analysis project Ga0114938, IMG submission 88675) | Groundwater microbial communities from Big Spring, Nevada to study Microbial Dark Matter (Phase II) - Ash Meadows Big Spring | ecosystem: Environmental > Aquatic > Deep subsurface >...
AAAACTTTTGGTAAAAGAGAATAGTCTTGATAATTCATTAATAACAAATTATTTAACTGTAGTTTTTCCTTCTGTTTCTTAAGAAAATTTGCTCCCATTCCTTCTGATATTACTACGAACACAATATTCTGATTATCTGAAAAAAATTTTGCAGCATCAAGAATTAAAGATGGATTATGCTTAAGACCTAGTGTGCCAGAATATAAAATACACATTTTAGACTGCAAGCCATGTTTAATTGACCAAGAATTAATTTTAGGCTCTATAGGCATTTCATTCAATGGAGCCCAATTTGGAATTACTTTTATTTTATGTTTATCAATGTTCCAATTTTCGAAAAAACCAAGAAACTCATCCGTAATTGAAATTATAAAATCACTTTTAAACAACTGCTTTTTTTCTATTTGTTCGAAATAGCTAGAAATTAGAAAACCTAAAAAACCAAATTTCTTTTTTGCAATTTGCTTAATTGCAACACTATGAACATCTTGACACCAATTTATAAATTTGATTTTGTTTTTTGAACAATGCTTCATTAAAATATCTTGGGCAAACAATGGAGTATTCGCAGAAATAAAGATATCTGGTTTTACTTCTTGCACAATTTCACAAACTAGATTCGCATATTCAATTTCATTTTTTCTTCGTTTTAGCAAAGAATATTTATTAAAACCCTCCTTCAGAAAAATAGGTTTAATTGAAAGTGTAGGAAACAAAGTTTCTACATCTTCCATATTGCCATGCGGTGTTTGCAAATTTTGTGCATAGGTGTGAGTTACTATGTAACCGCGTTTTGCAATTGCTTTGCTTAACTGCATTGGAAAAGCGTAACCTCCAAAATCATTGAGTAGAATTTTCACTTATAATTTATTATTAATAATTATACAATAAAACATGATATTTCATGAAATATAAATATATTACACAGTTGAACTAATATTATCTTCATAAAAATTCGCCTTCAGTATCGTGCCATCTATTTTTCTTAAAAACTACTGGGTTTCCACCGTATAAACTATTTTCTTGAAGAGATTTAGAGACCAAACTATTTGCAGCAACAACAGTATCTACACCAACTATTACATTTGGTGCAATAAAAGAACACGCTCCAATCCAGCATCCATCATTTAATTTAATTTCCCCATTTTTATAGGGCATATCTATTTGTTTATAATCATGATTGCCTCCACATAAAAAAGCCCGCTGTGAAATACAAACATTATTACCTATAATAACTTTTTCAAAATTTAAAATAAATACTTCTTCGCCAATCCAAACATTATCTCCTATTTCAAGCTTCCACGGAAAATGTATATTTACTCTTGGTTTTATAACGAGCCCTTTTCCAATTTCTGCACCAAAAATTTTAAGCAAAAAAACTTTCAACCTATAAGGATAAGGAATAGGACTTAAAAAAAAAATGCATTTTATAATATACCAAATTGCTTCCTTCCCTTTTGATACCCCCCTATCTAAACTTTTTTTATTATCGAATAAATCGAGTCTAACCTTTGAATACATATTGGCTAAATATTTTTCGTTTCTCGCCTAAAAAAAATGATTTTTTATACCTAATTGTTATATATATTTATTCAAAAATGACTCTATACTTAGAGAGTAAATATTCTGTCATAAACTGCCTTCCAACTTGTAGAGCTGAGTTTTTCATTATATTATTATCCATGTTATAAAATGCATCTTGCATAGCTGATTTTACTTCGTCAACAGTACCTTCACCACACATCCAACCTGGCTTTTCGCTATTAAATAGATTTTTATAAATATAAATATTTTTTGAAATAATAATTGGTAGACCAACTTGCAAGGATTCTACAATTGCCAATCCAAAATTTTCATTCTTTGAAGGCAATAAAAAAACATTGGATTCTTTAAAAGCTACAATTTTATTTATTCCTGATAACATTCCTACAAACAGTACATTATTTTGTAAATTATATTTAGTAACTAAATTTTTAATATGGGTGGCATACTCCGTAGCTTCATCTCCCGCAATAACCAATTTTACTTGATCTACAGGAAGCAACTTCTCAATTAATAATTCATTTAAAGATTCTATAATAATGTCCAATCCTTTTTTGTAATTAATTCTTGATAAGAATAAAAATACAAATGTGTCTTTAGGAATTTGATACTTATTTCTAAATTGTACAGGTATATTTTTTATTAAGTCAATATTAGTAACATAATCTACTGGTAATGGCAAAACAATGCTATTATTGTTTTTTTTTCCAAAATATTCCAATAATTCTTGCTCTAATTGAGATGTACAACAAATATATTTTGCTTTGCACAAAATTTTATTAAGCAATACAAAACCAACTAATTTTTTCAGCAACTTTTTTTTTTTCAAATCAAATGGATCAAGTGAACCATGAGGCCAAATGTGATAAGTAATATTTTTATCGTATGCAACTTTACAAGCATCTAATCCAATTCCAGTCCATATTTCATGAACTATAACCACGTTATAGTTTGCTATATTTTGATTAAGCCACTTAAGGGCAGTAACACTTTTTTTAAATCTAGCAGGAAAAGATTTATTGAAAACTATTAAACGACTTTGAAAGTAATTTTTATCATAATCAGCATTACTATTTAAAGAATCAATAGTGGTAATTAATTCATTTTCGTAACCCAATCTATCAAACATTTGCATGATTGACATTAGAGCCGTATAAGTGCCGCCATGTTTGATACTTAATGTGCCAATTACATGTAGTATTCTCATAAATGGATATTTTAAGTAGGAACTTATTTAAAAGCAAAATACATATTTAAATTTATTAAAGTATAAAACTATGTTTTTGTTTTTATAACACTACTATTTAAAAGGTGAACTCATCTTTCCAAGGTAAAAATATCTTTTTATATAAAGAGGTGTATTTATAATTTTGAAGATTATTTTATGAAATAAAATGATGAATTTTATTTTATTTCTATCTTCTGCTAACAATTGTTTAATCTCTTTTAGTTGTAACTGCGTATTTGAAGATAATTGACCTTCTTGTACCATATAAGCAGCACAAACTCTGTTGATATATTTTAATTTGGCACCTTTTTTAATTATCTGCCACCAAAATTTTGTATCAGCAACTAAAGCATAATTAGTATCAAATAAAGGAACATCAGCATACCATTTGCTCCTTGATAAAGTTGCTTGTTGTGTAAACAAAGTGATACCAGAAGATAGTAATGAATAAAAAGCATGGTAGTGTGAACTACAACTTTGTTCTCCAATAATTTTATTATCCTTATCAACATACAACGTCTTAGCATATACAACATCAACACTAATATCTGCATCCAATATTTTGAATAAACTCTCAAATCCATCTAACCAATAATCATCGTCGTTGATAAAGCCACAATATTTATAGGAATTAGCATAAAGCCCAAAAGCAAAGTTTAATGCTTCATAAATACTTTTACAACTGCTAGGTTCTTCCAATACTTCTAATTCGGGAAATTGCTTTCTCAAGCTGAAACAGTGTTTTGATGGTGCTACTAAAATATGCTTTACTCTTCCCTTTCCAATATGTTTTACCGAGGCAACTGTTCGCTTAAGCGATGTTCTAAGACCTAAGGTTGGGGTAACAATTAAAGTATCATGTTGTTGATCCATTATTATGATATAAAGTTAGTTGTTTAACTCTTTGCGTAAAAAAAAGGAAATAAAAAATGATTAATAATATATCGATTTCGTTAAAAAAGAAAATTAACCAAAAGTATGCATAATAATGTGTGCTAAAGTTATCATAAAACTTTACTGATGTAAGCCTCCAAAAAAAAATACAGAAAAAAATGACGCCAAATTCAGCCATAACATATATCCAACGCATGTTCATGTGTACAGGTGCATTTTCTTCCAATTGTTTGTAATAGCGATAGTTCATTTTATTACTCTCAAAATAATTGGGAGGAATAAACTTACCATTACCTGGGCCGTAACCCATAATGAATAAATAACCATTATCTTTTAAGAAATTTACTACAGGACGTTCTAAATCTACCTGCAAAGGGAGACCGAGAAGTTCATTATTCTCAGACACATCATCAATGTCATATCTATTTATTGCCCTCTCAATAATTAAAGCATAAATAAATGAGTCTTGATATTTATATACATTTTTTATTAAATCATTCTTTAAAAGTGAAATTAAGGATGTTAAGAAGAGTAAAATCGATAATGAGTAAACAATAACTAATCTAACATTTTGTATTTTTTTGAATAGAAAAAAAGAAATAAAAAAACATATTAAACAGATATAAAATGTTTGAGAAATCGTAAGTATTCCTATTAATAAAAATAAAGCTACATTTAAATATTTCTTTTTATAACCACAATAAGGAATAACTAAAGCTAAAAATGCCGAAAAATGTTTGGGTTCTTGAAAGAAAGCAGAAATTCTGATTTTTTCTAAACTATCGCTTTGATAAGCCGCTTTTAAACCAAAAATTGCTTTAAGGTCGATGTTACTAGTTGAAAGATTGAGTACATACTGAAAAATTCCAACTATACAGGATAATAAAGCAACTTTGTGCAAAATCTCAAAAAAAAAAGAGAATTTACAAAACCGAATTTCCCTACTTAATCTACTTATTAATAAAAAAAAAGGAATATATGTTTTGATGTAAAAAAAAGGCCCTGTGAGAAATAATGATTTAGGAGAACCTAAAATATAAAAATGATTTCTAATTTTGAAAAAAAAGTCGACGAAGCAAAATAAATAAGAAATTATTGGTAATAAAAATAAAAGGATGAAGATTTTCTTTATTTTAAAATTATCTCTATTCTTAAATAAATAACAAAGTTCTAAAAAAGCTATAATTGTTTGAACTAAATAAAATGTTGTAATCGTAGGTCCAATTTGTGCTATAGAATAAGCCTGTGTTACGAAAGCATAAATAATACACTCAACTATGTTTATTTTTTTTGAAATATAAAGTATTAGTATACATATAGAAATAATTATACATAAAAATGAAATAAAGTACTCTGTAATTGGAGAGATTGAATTCATAAATTAATAACGCTTAAAAAGAAAACACATAAATTACAACATCTTATTTGTGTAAAATAATTTAATGAAAATCTTAGGCTGGCAAAACTTAATTAACTCAAATACAATATTATTTTCACGATGCAGCAAAAAATGAACTTTTTGAATTGAAAATGGCGTATTACAAGACAGTATATTAAAAATAAGCATTATAGTATTCTACCTATTGTTTAAATAGAATTTAAGTTTTTTTATTGAATTCTTTATAAACCAACTTATAAAGGAGGAATTGTACTTTTTATTGCTCGTACCTGACATACCATCAATTCGTAAAGAAAACATAAACGGCAAAAAATTTAATCCATCACTCAAAGATTTAAACAGGGCTCTTGCAAGTATATGTTCAAAATATCTATTTTCAGAATCATTTAAATAAGTTTTATAGGGCAAAAGATACTTTTGAAAAAAAATAGGCGTATACCCAAAAAATCTTGAGTCGACCATTGTATAATTGAAAATTACATCGGCAAAAACATCACAAGATTTAATTTCTTTTGCGTTCAAAAACTTATTAAAATTTAGAATTTTATGCCTTCCAGTAACCTTAAATATAAAATCGGCATTAGCAATGAATTTCGAATGAGCATGTGCATATTCAAAACATTTCATTTCTCCCATACCCTTTCCTAAGTAATTAGGATAATCATTTCCGTAAAAAGTTAATATCTCTAATCTTTGATTTACTATTGCCTCTTTAAAATAAGGGGATATGTCTGTATTGGAATTTTCTACAAAAACAATGGGTAAAGTCGTAGACTTAAGCCAATACTCAATTGAACTGATGTATTGACTTTTTCGAAGTTCACTATTCACCAATAAAGTTTTATACATATCATTATTGGTTTGAATAGTACCTGTTAAAAGAAGTATTTTTTTCAATTTGATCCGTAGCTTAAAACTTTTTTAACTTTCCTTTTTATTTTTTCAAATAAAGTCATTTGATTATGTGTTTCTTCATAAAGATGAATTAACTTTTTTTCTATAAATGGAATATTTTTTAGCAAAAACCAAACGCCATAATACCTCTCTAAAAACCCACCTTGTATTCTATAGGCATGTTTAATATCAAATTTATTCAACTTACCGCTTTCAATAATTAGTGAAATAAAATCCATCATTTCACTAAATAAATTTACTTTAACAATAAAACTAGAACACAACGTAATAGTTTTATCAAAATAAAGCGTTGGATGATTATTTGATTGATAAAACTGATTAAAGTCATTAAACATTACATCATAACAATTTACTCCTTTTCCACAAAGCGTATTAGGCTTTTTTTCATCCATTAAAAAGTTACGATTATAATCATCTTTAAAAAGGTGTGGCTCAAATGAAACTAATAAATTTTCACTAATTGCCTGCTGAATTATAGCTTCAGTAAGTGGCGAAGAATCAATATCATATTGAATAAACCCAATAAAATCTATGTTTTCATATAAATATTTATTCTTATACACATTATATATAACTTCACTTTCAGTATACCATTTTCCTAAAGGAATAAAATTCTCAAACTCATGTAAATTAATCACATTATACTCTTTAGGAAATGCATTAGTGTTGTTGGGTCGTACATTTACAAAAATAAAATTTTTAATGAGAGAGGAATCATAATAACTTAAATTCAGATTATCATGAAAAATAACAAATATTTTATATTTATAATTCATTTAATTTTATTTATATTTATATACTTGAAAAAAACTTTAATCAATATTGCTAAATAAGAAAAAAACATGATAACAACAATTAATTGATTAAAATAATGGTACATAGGTATTCTTAAAACATCGCTAAAAAAGGATTGCCATGTGATAAAAATAGTACCAAATAAAAGATAATTCGCATACTTAATTGTTTCAACTTTATACCATTGCAATAGTTGCGGAACACAAAGAAGAAGAAAAACTAGTCGATATTCCGCATTAAAACCAATAAAACAAGTAAGTAAAAAAATACTATTTCCAATAATAAACTGTAACCCTATAGGCTCTTTAACTATCGAAAACCGATCAAAAATTTTAGTATAAAACTTATAAAAAAAATAAAAACAAGTCATTAGTATACACAAAAAAGTGGGGTAGGCAAAAGAACGAATAATAGGAAATTTACTACTTAAAAAACCAGGAATGCTACCCAATCCGTATGACTGGCCTGCAAATGGCCGAGGGGTAGTTTGACTTACTATTAAAAAGTTTTGCCTATATGCTAAAAAATATATAACAAAAAGAGAGATTGCAATTCCGAAGATGATGACTGACTTTTTGAAAGAATCCTTTGACCTAAGAAAGAAAATACCAATCAATGCAGCAATTGGAAAAATTTTTAACACACTTGCAGTAAATATTAAAATAGTGAAAAATAATTGTTTTTTTTGCCCCACGTACATTGCCAATAAAACGAATAAAAATATTACTAAATCACAATTTCCACGCTCAATTCCTAACAAGACTGCAGGTGATAATAGAAAACAAGAGTAAATAATTGCATCAAAAAATTTAAGCTTACCAATAAATAAATAAACAGAGGAAATAAATGAGACAGCAATTATTCCACCAATATATACTGTATTTTTAACCGTTAAGAAAGGAAAAATTGAAAATGTACCCCAAATTATAGGGTAATTAAAAAACGGCTTACCATCTACACAAATAGCTTTATAGGGGTCTTCTTCTAACCTTATGGCATCAATACCACACAATAAAATCTTTAAATCAATAAAATATGGAATTGGATTTATTCCCAAATATTTACCTAAAACTACATAAGACCCATATGAAAATTCAGAGAATAATAAGATTAAAAAACATACAATTAATAATCCAATAATTATTAATCGGTAATCAAAGCCTTTTTTTTGAAAGGATGAATCGTTAATTATTTTCATTGGTTAGTGTTTGTAGAATAATACATTTTTTTTATAAATTTTGCAGGGTTGCCCCCCCATACTTCATCAGAAGGAATAGACTTAGTAACCACACTTCCCGCTGCAACTACAGATCTATCTCCTATGGTTACCCCTTTTAAAATGATTGTATAGGCTCCAATAAATACATCATTCCCAATATTAATATCCTTACTTTTTATTTCATTTTTATTATATCTTCTATCTAAATAATCAATTTGATGAAAGTCAGTATCCCAAATACATGCATTAGCACCGATTGCACAATTAGTACCTATTGAGATAAACTTACTACAATATATCGAAACACCGCTAAAACCCGTGTTATCACCAATCCTTAAAATAGCATTATCTAAAACAGCTAAAGTCGATTTTGAGTGAATTCCTATAAAATTGAATTTAGTTTTATTAATAAACATTACTTTGTTTCCAATACTTATGCGAGATAATTTACTTATTTGCAATTGCATGCGACCAAGAATCATAATTTTTTTTCCCAAGACTAACTGCTTACAGTAGTACCTGAACTTCATTGTGGCGAATAAAGTAGGAATAGTAGTATTAAAAAATCCGTTGAAAATATAATGAATTATTTTTTTAATAAATTCCATAATTATTATTTGAACCAAATACCTGTTGCTTTTCGATTAGCAATTTTATTTGCCTGTATATATAAAATGCTACCCATAACAAATAAAACAATACAATTAGATAATGTAACACCAGCAACTCCTATTTTTTTTACAAAAAAAATTGCTAAAGGAATGTTTATAATAGTGCTGCCTATATAACAATATAACTGAAGACGAATTTTTTCTATACCATTTAAAAAAGAACATTGTATTAAAAGCCAATTATATCCAATTGTGTATAACATCATAAAAAAAGATACAATAGATGGGATTCTTACAGAATCACCAATCCAATAATGATAAATGTATGGAGCTAAGAAAAATAAAAAAACAGTTGCTAGAGATAATAAAATGAAAAATAGAATCATTTTTTTTCTGACATCATTTATCCAATTAAAGTCTTCCTTTACGAATGCATCTGTATATGCTGACCAAAAAGGTGATATCAGAATAATAAAAACAGTTGTTGGTACTGAAAAAACTCTATAGCTTATATTTAACAAAGTCACATTGGCGGGACCTAATAAGTAATTTACAATAAAATTATCTGTTTGTAAAAGCAATAACCCTCCTATTTGAATTAAAAAAAAAGAGATACCTGTATTAAATAGCTGTTTTGTATATTTTAATTTTATTAAGTTAAATTTTGGAGCAAGAAATTTGTATTTATTACTAAAAAACCAAATTGTTATTAATAACTGTATTATTATTGGTATACCACCAATGATTAAAATTAAAACTAACAATGATCCATTTTGTGTTTTAGGTAAAAAAAATATACTTGCGAAAGTTACTACTTGAACTATTAGACTAATACTATAGGATTTAGCAACCTCGTGAATGCCTAGTAAAATGGGGTTAATGGTTTGTATAATAAATTGCAAGCAAAAAATAATACAAACCAGTAAAACAAGCGCTGATAAATTTGTTTGCCCTCTATATTTAAGCAAATCTTCCCAATTAACAAAATTATTAAAAATATTAAATATAATAAAGAAAAATAAGGCTATGAAAAACAAAATTGCATAGGAGGTACTAATATAAATTTGGGAAAGATTGTTATTACCTAATGCATAATTTGCTGCCAATTTATTTCTTAAACCATTCATAATACCCAAATCAAATGAATTTAACCATAGAAAAATAGAACTTAACGTTAACCACACACCATACTGCTCTTTACTTACATAGTTTAGCGTTAATGGAACTAGTAGAAAATTTACAATTAATGTAATACCTTTAAATATTATTGAATAAAATAAATTTTTTTTTATTTTAATAGACCGCTCATACTTGCTAGAAAATAATTTGGGTAATTTGTTTTTAATACGCAGGAACATTAGTCAATAGTATTAAATGTTTTTTTCATGATGTGAATAATTATTAGCAGAAATAAGCTAATAATTATGCCAATAAAGAAGCCTGCTACAAAGAAAAGTGCTCTATTTTTTTTTAATATTTTTAAGGGAAGATTTACTTCATCAATTATCTGTATTGTAGGTGTTTCTTGTGACAACTGCACTTTAGCAATCTCTAAATTTTTAATAATCTCACTATAAATTGTTCCTAATAGCATTTTATCTCTTCCACTAACTTCAGCTGGTACTGCCGTTGCATTGTAGGCAGGATTTATATCCAATAACTTATCATTTAAAGAAGCTGTATTGTAAGTTTTATTATTTAATAATGAAGCAATACTATCTGCACGAACTTGTAATCGGTCAACATTTGTTTTTTGGCGGCTAGTTTTAAAAAAAATAAATCGTTCAATTGCTTTTGAAACAATACGTTCACAGAAGAGTTTACTAAGTATTTCATCTTTCATGTTTACTTGAACAAGAACAAAAGTTGCTTTTTTTTCCGGCCGTTCAATTGTTATTTCACTGATAACTTGCTTAGTTATTTCTTGTAACAAACTATCTTGCTCTCTTGAATATTTGATGATTCCTGAAGGCGGAAATGAAACAAGTGACTTGGAGGTTTTCTTTGTACTAAAAGAGTTTAACTCGTTGTACTTTTGAACATATATATCAGCAAGAGAAATATTGGGATTATTTTTATCGAAGACACTTAATAAAACACTTCTAATCAAAGAGCTACTCTTTAGGAAGAGTAACAAATTTTCGCCGTATAAAAGACTATTATTTGTGTTGCTACCAACATCGAAACCAAATTGTCCTGCTAAGCTTGCTAAACCAGTTGCGTTCGATTTATTTTCCTCAACAACGAAGCTTAATTTTGCGTTATATTTTATAGGCTGCTTAGCAGCATAGTAATATCCACCTGCTGCTGTAAAAACAGCTACTAATAGAATTTTCCACCATTGCCCTACAAGATAGCTTATGATTGATTTCAGAAAATAAACAATTTCGTTTATAGAAATTTCTGATTTATCAGACTCTCTCATTCCTAAATTATCCATTTAATTTATAATTTGATAAACAAGAAATAAACTTGTAGCTAAACTTGTAAATGTACCTACAACTACGCCTAATTTAACAAAATCTACAGGCTCTTTTCTAGGCTCCTTAGGTACAAATATTTTACAACCAGGCTCTATTTTAGGATACTTCTTTAAAAATAAAAAACTCTTGGTCTGTGCAGCTCTGCCATTAGCATAAATAACGAATATTTTATTTTTTTGAGCCGTCACGGTTGTTCCACCTGCGTCAGAAATATACTCTTTTAATGTTTTACCCTTTTCGTATGTAAATGCTATATCCAAAGGTTTAAAAACCTCTCCTTCAATCGATATCATATTATTAATTAAAGGTATATATAATTCATCCCCTTCTTGTAAAAAAATATCTTCTCTACCACCTGGGTTAGCAAGAATATTTACTAAATCAATAGCAACATCGTTTACAGCTTTTACAGAATTTTCTATTACCACATTTGATGAATCTTTTGCGCTAGATTCTGCAATCTTTTTAACGATGCTTAAATCGATGTCGCTAAGATTGTTCCTTCGTTTTAATCTTGCACCACTCACATTTGCTGTATACAACAAACCACCAGCCCTCTTAATTAAAGAACTAATATTTTCCTCTCTACTAGTTAAAGAATAAGTACCAGGTATCAAAACTTCGCCACTAATAGCAACACTGATTTGAGGTTTATAATATGGATCTACTTTTACAGAAACTATATCGTAAGGCATCAACTTAATATCTGCTGAACTACCAGACAATTCTTTTGTATCGTCAATTTTAATTATTTCTACAATTTTCCCATTCATTACATTGGTTTCTGCATCTCTTTTTCTACGAGAAATTTCTATTCCCAAGCCTGTAGCATTAGTTGCAAATCCACCTGCTTTGAGAATTAACGACTTTAAAGACAAACTGTCTTCAAATGGATATGTACCACTGCTTCTAACAGCACCATTGATTGATACTATTGGAAAATCTTTCAAATCGAAAATGGAGGAAATACTAATATCGTCTTCTTTTTGTAAAACCAAATCTCCTTTTGTACCATCTAATGATATATCTACAGAAATAATTTCTTTTGTTAAATCTTCTCTCATTCTGGTTACAATCACTCTTTTTGTATAGGCATCTTCACGCAATCCCTCAGCCTTATCAATTAACTTTTTAAGAGTAATGTCTTTTTCAAGTGCGTAAAATCCTGGTTTAAATATTGCTCCATTTATAGTAACTCTATTTTGAAACTTATTAATAATGGAACTAACAACAAGAGAATCACCATCTTGTAATTTAAAGTTAGCAAATTCTTCCTTGGGTATTTCTATCACTTTCTTATCAAAGTCTAATTGCCTTACACCTCTAATTCTCGCTTTATATGCTGTACTTTTAAAACCGCCAGCGAAGTTTAACGCATCGGCTAACGTTTCGGATGATTTCATTTCGAATGTAGCAGAGCGATTAATTTCACCTGTTAAAGAAAGCTTTATACTTGCATAAGGTATCCTAATTACATCATTATCTTCTAAACGAACATTATTCTTTTGATCAGCTTTCACTAAATAATCATAAAAGTCTGCCACTGTAATTACTTTATTGTTTCTAATTAACTCAATGTTTCTGTAAGAACCGTTTTCAGCAGGGCCACCACTAATGTATAATGCATTAAAAAGTGTTGCGACAGACGGTACAGAAAATGTTCCTGGTTTTTTAGATGCCCCTATAATTGAAATTTTTATTGTTCTAATTGCAGATAAGGATAATTGAACCTTTGTTAAACCATTTGAAATTGCAGGATAATATTTTGAGAGCCGATTTTTAATTTTTAATGTAGCTTCTTCGATATTTAAGCCATTTAAACTAATTGGACCAGCATACTTAACATTTACCATACCTTCTGCAGAAACTCGAAGTGTTTGTTGTAAAACGTTTACGCCAAAAACTTCTAATGACAATTCATCATCTGGTCCTAATAAATATTTTTTCGGTGTTGGAAGCCGAAGGTTGGGTTCGAAAGTAGTATTACCAGCTGAGAAAAACTCCGAGCCAAAAACATTAGAACCTTCACCTGTAGGTGCACTAAGTGCATCGTCGTATATTACTCTCCTTGGTTTATATTTTTGAGTCATTGATACACTGCTTGACGTACTAGATGCGTTTTCAGACGATGATGCCCCCATCAATTGTTTTACTCTTTGACGTATTAATGTTAGCTCAGAGTCAGATAATTTTCTTTTTTTAAATTCTTGCTCCAAATCTTCTTCATTCATTCCTACTGAGCTGTATTGTTGAATAAAATTCAATAACTGTATATCAGAAATTTGTGAAGAACGAACCTTACTTAAATCGGCAGGTAATTGTGCAAGAAGTACATTTGATAAGCTTAGGAAAAAAAAGATAAGCAATAATAATTGTAGTGTTTTTTTGAACATTTTAATTAATTTGGATATAGCTTCGCCATAATAATCACATAATTATTTCAAAGCTTTATAAAATCGTATGTTATTTGTATCAAACGAAAATTTAAGTCATCAAATAAAAGCAAATATATTAGTTGCAATTATTTTGAACCTAATTTTTGAATTTTAATATATAGCCATAAACTACAACTTGGCTAACAAAACTGTAGCATACGCTACTAATCCTTCCTCTCTACCTACAAAACCCATTTTTTCAGTTGTTGTGGCTTTTATAGATACATCTTTAATTGATAAGTTTAAAATGCCTGCTATGCTTTCTTGCATTACTGCAACGTAAGGTTTTATTTTAGGCGATTGTAAACAAAGTGTACTATCAATGTTTACAACACAATAGCCTTCATTCTTCACCAAATCATACGTTTTTTTTAAAAGAATTTTACTATCTATGTTTTTATACGTTTGGTCAGTATCTGGAAAATGCACACCAATATCGCCTAAACATAAAGCGCCTAATAAAGCGTCACATATAGCATGTAAAAGTACATCTGCATCGCTGTGGCCTAAAGCTCCTTTGTGGTGAGGAATTTTTATTCCACCAATCCATAAATCTCTACCTTCTACCAATTGATGAAAATCTACTCCAGATCCTATTCTCATAATTACAATTTGATGATTCTTTTTAGCAGAAAGAAATAAACCATTTATAAAAAAAATTATTGTGCATTTGTTCCATCTAAATCGAAAGTAAGTCCAAAACGCAATGTATTAGATAATGGATTTCTCGTAACTCCATTTCCTGATGGAACTAAATATGACAGATTTATTCCGATTACATTGTATTTTAATCCTGCACCAAAAGTGAAATATTTTCTATTTCCTTGACTAGCATCTTCGTAAAAATACCCTGCACGTACAGCAAACTGTTCGTTGTAAACATATTCTGCTCCTAGAGAAACCTGTAATTTCTTTAATCCTCCACCGCCACCAAAAGAGCTAAACCAGCTATTAAAAACACTTTTATTTCTGTACTCACTCAAATTTAATGAGTCTGTAGAAAAATCACCTGTTGCAATAGGTGGTGCAGGAACTAATAGTTTATTAATATCAATAGCAAAAGTAATTCTGTTGCTTTCATCAGGAATAGTAGTATATGCAAAACCAACACCTAAATTTGCTGGTATATAATCTTTTCCTTGAGCGTCGTTGGTATATCCAATTTTTGTTCCTAAGTTCGATAATACAACACCCCAACTTAAACCTTCACCATCTTTACCACTTCCATCTTTATAAATTGAAAAATCTGCAGCAACAGAAGTACCTGCTTTATAAGTAGTACCATTAGTAGTACCAGCTGCTCCACCAACAAGGTTAGAATAAATGTATCTACCTGCAACACCAATACTTAATTTCTCGTTCAGTTTACGTGTATACCCCACATCGAAACCCAATTCTCTTGGTCGAAAAGAATTCAATTCATTGCCAGAAAAATCAGTAAAAGTAATGTTACCCAAACTAAAATATCGTAAAGAACCAGACACCGCTTGTTGATCATCAATTTTATAATAACCAGCCATACTTGCTAAATACACATCATTTAATCCCAAATCTTTCAACCAAGGAGTATAGGTTAATGAAAGTCCGCTTTTAGCCTTTGCAAAAGGCGTTTTTGCCAAATTCCAAAACATAGAATTAGCATCAGGATTTGTTGCTATACCAACATCACCCATACCACCTGCTCTAGCATCAGGAGATATTCGTAAAAAAGGAACAGCAGATGTAACTACATTTAAATCATTTGTTTGTGCTTTTAGAGAGCCAAAACCTGTTGCATTAACAATTACTAACAATAAAAAACTTTTCACTAATGAACGTTTCATCAGATAATTTAATTTTTGAATTCGCAAATAAATAAAAAGAAAGCCACATATCAAGATTTAAATCGTAGAAATGTAGTTTTACAAGTAGAAATAATTCATCAATACAATTTAGTGTAGAACAATTTGCTGGCTTGCTGTTGCAATACCTTTTTTTGAAGTAACAATGATACGATATATATAGACACCACTTGCTAATTTTTCGCTGCTATACTTGTTTTTTCCATCCCATTCTGCAATAATTGTTCTATTTCCTGTAGCCAATACCTCTTGTTTTGACTGATACACCAACTTACCTCCATTAGAAAAAACGAAAAGTTCTACCTGTAATTGTTCGCCTTTCTGATTGTGTTCGAAACTAAACTTTGTTGTATTTTTAAATGGATTGGGATAATTGAATAACTTGTTGATGACAACACCTGTTTGAGTTAAAACAGTAAAACGAAGCGTTGCACTATTTGAATTATTAAATGCATCCCAAGCTTTTAAAGTAAGCGTATGTTTTCCTTCGGTTAATGTTGGTAATTGAAATAAAATTCTTCCATTTTGATAAGAATTGGTATTTGCTGTGTAAAATTGATTTAAGTTAATTCGATTATTTTCATAGCCGTCAATCGTGGCAATAATATCATGACCAATTCCTAATCCTGTATTGTTTATTCCTGATGAATCAAATAAATGAGCAATCAATAACGGTTGATTATTCACTATTCCATCATTTTTAAACAACGTATCATTCAAAAAAAGTTGAATTTGAGGCCCAATAGAATCCAAAGTTTTTTCTACATTTCCCAAACATAAAAAATTGGTATCAACACCTACAGCATCGGTTTCGCCATTGTGTGCATACAATTTAATAACCATTCGATTGGCAGAAAATGCAACACCTTTTGGAATAATAATAGATGCATTGAAAGAACCGTTTTGAACAGTTACTTTACCCTGAAATAAAATATTTTTTTGCTCCGTAAAATTGGTAACAAAACTAGAAGGATCGTTTTGAAGTGTAGTAGTAACTGTGGGTGCATTATACACTACAATATCTAACAATCCATTAAAACTAGAAAGCTTAGTTCCATTAAACTGTTTAACACTTCCATTTAGCGTATGCACTTTAGTAGCTAGTAGCGTATCGTTTAGCATTACTGGTTTTAAATTTACAGAATCGATTGTGATGGTATTTTTGGGAAATGCTAAACGCATGGCAGGATCGCCTAAAAGCGTAAATTTTCTATTATTAACAATATCGTTAAATGTTTGATACGTGTAATTTTTTGCTGCAAAACAAGCATTGCCTAAGGTTAAATAATTTCCATTTGTATTGGGTTGTAAAGCAAACCTTAAATAATTACTATTGATGATACTGTTGCTGAATGCAAAAACCAATCTAGTAGTTGTCATTAAAGCAATAGCACCTTTATTCTTAGTGTTTAAAAGCGATGCACCTAACGATTTTTTAGTAGGATCGTCATAGGGTGCAAAATCGCAAGTTGCCGTAACAAACAAAGGTAATTTAAACGAATTCTGAATACTTTCTATTTCATTTTGAGTAAAAATAGCTTCTTCGGCCAAACGATTGTAACCACCGTGCCCACTATAATTTACCAATAAAACGCCACTAGATAACTGATTGATAATATTTGAATTTACCACTGGATATCTATTGCCGCTATTCGTTCGTTCAAGTGGAAATGCATCTAAATAAATTTTATTATAATCGAAATTTTTATTTACAACAGATGCTGTTTGTACCATTTTTTCTGCATCATTCAAATGCAAATTTCTATCGCCATCATCAGCAATAAAGAGTGTTTTATTTCTCCAATCACCAAAAGCATTTTCGCTGTGATATTGAATAATTTTTTCAACAATATTATTTGCTTCATCTATTGTATTACATGGAATCCGTCCAACTGCAATGTCTAACAAATTGGTATTTTGAACATCGTTAACATCATCATTATCATCTAACAATGCAAAAAAATCATCAGAAGTATAGGTATTTAATGGATGGAATGACTCGTTTGACTCATAACAAGGAACAAAATTTGTGTTGTTAGAAATTCTATTTTTATAATCAAAGCTAGCTCCTCCCATCAATAGCAAATAATTTGGCTGATTTGATATTTGATGTTTACCTCGATCATAATACATTTTAACAAAGTTTCTAAGAGCAGCTGGATCTTTTTTACCAGAAGAGAATTCGTTGTAGATGGCTTCTGTAGTTACCACTTTTACACGATATTGGTATTGCTTTGAATGAAAATTTGCCAATTCTGTTGCTGCACTAAAAAATGAGGGATGTGTAATAATGAGATAGTCGACCGAATCTATATTGTGTAAATTTTGATTTTGAACTTTTTCTATAAAAATGGGAGTTAATGTATTGGAAGCATTAAATGCAATATATTGTTTGAAATATTGCGTTGAGTCGTTAAAAACAAGTTGATTATTTTGAATAGTTACATTCATTTTCAAAGGTTGCAATGGATCGGTAATTTCCAAAACCTGAGTTTCGTTTGAAGCAGATTCAATTACATATCGAACAATCTTTTTGGTTTTTAGCAACCTTGCATCTCTGAAGTGCAGTTGTTGTCCATTGGTTAATTGCAACTTTTTTCGCATTTGTAAAGAAAACCAGTTTAACCAAGCACTTGAGGTATTGTTAGCGGGCAAAAATTGGAGTTGAAGACTTGATGTGGTTGAATTATTAAAAAAAGTATCACTTTGTTGTTTTAAACGCACAAACGGCTCTAGTAAATTGCCAGAAACAGAAGGCAATAGTATACTTTGAGCTACTGTTTGATTAAATAAAACCCTAAAACTACTCGTTGAATTAACCGATCTAGCTGCAACTGCTGTTTGAATATAAATAGGTTCATTAAGAATATTACCAACAGTATTTATTGAAAAGTTTCGTGTAAGCAAAGTATTGCTAAAGCTTTCTCCTAGCCACTGTTTTCCACTATTTAAAATATTTATTTCATCATTCTCGTAATGAAAAAGATAATCGTAACTATCAACTGCTTCAGATGCGTTGTTTTGAATGAATGGCTGCACACGCATTCTTTTTCCCGAACCTCCAATGGTTAAATAGTAAAACGTAGTATCAGTGTATAAGTTTTTAGTGTATGCATAGCTTGTATTTGTAGAATCAATTTTCCATTCACCTGCTTCTGCACCGTAAAAAAGCAAATAGTCATTATTATTAAAAATTCCGTCTCCTCCATCAACTACTTCAATTGCATTTTCTACCAAATCATCAACATATACATCATTATTAGCTTCTGATAACATTCCACCACCATTTCCATACAAACGAATAGATTGTGTAGCAATGTTATTACCTAATCCATTCGATGATAGAAAATTAGGTGTTAGTTTATAAATTCCTGATTGTGTAACTGCAATTTTTACCCAATTACCCGTTGCTAAAACAGATTTATTAGTATAAACTCTTTGTGCATGTATTGATACATGAAAAAAAGTTAAACATATTAAACAAAGTTTTACAAGAATAGGCATAAATGGCTATGCAGATTGTTCTATTCAAAAATAAAACAATTGATTACACTAAATAATTTAATGTTTAATTGAACAAAAACAAACTTTAAAGTTCATTAAATATCGGCAAACTAAAATGAATCAATCAGATAAAAACAAATAATATTTATCTGTTTTATGGTGAATTAACACTTAAAAAAGGGCATTATTAGAGGCAAAATTGAAAAATTAAGTTTTTGGTAACATGTGTTTTCTTGCAGAGAAATGGTAAATTTATTGGTAAATCTACTATATTCGCAAAAGAAGATAATTATACCCACTATTATTTATTGTCTGAATTTAAAGTATAACTTATGCAAATGCGAACAGGTTTAAAAAACGCTGCGTTATTATTAGCCTTGATAGGAGGCTTATCTTCATGTAGTTCTTTCAAAAAAAAGAAAGAAGCTTCAACTGCAACAGGTATGATTTATAACGATAAAACCCAAGGTGGATTTTACGTTGCAAAACCAAAAGACATTAAAACTGCTCCAGGTTTAGTTTTTGTTCAAGGTGGTACATTTACAATGGGAGCAACACAAGAAGATGTAATGGGAGATTGGAACAATATTCCAAGACGTGTTACTGTAAACTCTTTCTTTATTGATAGAACAGAAGTTGCAAACGTTCACTACAGAGAATATTTATATTGGCTAGAAAACGTGTTTAGCGATCCTCAATACGAAAAGGTTTTACAAGGTGCAGTACCAGATAGCCTTGTTTGGAGAAGCGAATTAGCGTATAATGAACCTTATGTGGAATATTATTTCCGTCATCCATCTTACAATTATTATCCGGTTGTTGGTGTAACTTGGAAGCAGGCAACTGACTATTGCATTTGGCGTACAGACCGTGTAAACGAATTAGAATTAATAAACAAAGGATATATTAACAAAAACAGTTTTAAAACTGAAATGAATGGTGGTGGTCAAGAAAACTTTAGTACAAAAAGCTATCTAATGGGTGAATATCAAGTTCAGCCAGGTAAAATAGCTACATCAAAAAATAATCCTTTAAAAGACGCACAAGGTAGACCAAGAACACAAGTTAGATTTGACGACGGTATTATGTTTGGGGACTACAGATTACCAACTGAAGCAGAGTGGGAATATGCAGCTTATGGCTATGTAATGGAAAACCCAATGAAAAAACCTTCTGCTAAACAAAGAGGCGAAGAAGTTGTTGCTAATAAACAAATTTATTCTTGGAGAAATGATGGCTTTGATAATCTTCGTTCTACAAGAGAAGGAGGATACCAAGGTGCTTTTTTGGCCAACTTTAAACGTGGTAGTGGTGATAACATGGGTGTAGCAGGTGGTTTAAACGATAATGCTGCAATTACTGCTGATGTTTATTCATTTGTCCCAAATGGATATGGTTTGCATAATATGAGTGGTAACGTAAGTGAGTGGGTTGCTGATGTTTATAGACCTTTAACAAGTATTGAAGCCGATGATTTCAATCCATTCCGTGGAAACGTGTTTAAAAAAGTAGACATGACTGGTGGTCAAGGCAATTTACGTGATAGTTTGGGAAGAATTAAAATGATACCAGAATCTGATTCTGCTTTAAAAGTTAGAAGAAACTATCAAAGAGCCTATGCAATAGATCATTTAGATGGTGATAGCGTTAGCCAAGTAAATTATGGTTACGGTATTACTACATTAATTTCGGACAAATCTAGAGTTATTAAAGGCGGTAGCTGGAATGATAGACCTTATTGGTTGAGCCCTGGTACAAGAAGATTTTTAGAAGAAGATCAAAGTAGTAGCACTGTAGGTTTCCGTTGTGCAATGACACATATGGGTGCACCTGAGGGTTTAAAAGCAAAAATTAGAACAGGAAATAATTTTCCAAGTAGAAAATCAAGAAGATAAGGTAAAGGTAAATACAACCGTTTTACTGAAAAGTAAAACAAAAATGAAAACCGCTTCAATAATTTGGAGCGGTTTTTTATTTAAACATCATTTGAATAATTAAATGCTTACTACAAGCAATTCTTTTCATTTATTTGTAAGAAAAAAAAGTGAACATTTCAGATTTATACGCCATTTATCAGCAATATCCATCTGTACAAACAGATACTAGAAAACTAAAACAAAACGATTTGTTTTTTGCCTTAAAAGGTCCAAACTTTAATGGTAATAATTATGCTTTACAGGCACTTGAAGCAGGTGCAGCTTATGCAATAATAGACAAACCAATAGTTGTCAATCATCCTCAGCTAATTTTAGTTGATAACGTGCTAGAAACATTGCAAGCATTAGCCAAATTTCATAGAGAACAATTTACGGTTCCATTTATTGCAATTACTGGAAGCAATGGAAAAACAACAACCAAAGAGCTTGTAAGTACAGTTCTTTCAACCCATTATAAAACATATACTACACAAGGAAACCTAAATAACCATATTGGTATACCATTAACTATTTTAAGCATACAAAAAGATGCAGAAATAGCAGTAATTGAAATGGGTGCTAATCATCAGAAAGAAATTGAAGGTTATTGCTTATATACCTTACCAAATTATGGTTTAATTACCAATTGTGGCAAAGCACATCTAGAAGGTTTTGGTGGTGTTGAAGGCGTGAAAAAAGGAAAGGGTGAGTTGTATGATTTCTTAAGAAATACGAATGGAACAGCCTTTGTTTATTGGGATTACGACTATTTGCAAACCATGAGCAATGGAATAAAAAATATTGTACACTATAGTTCAAAGGAATCTGTGGGTACACAAGGATTCTGCATAAAAAGTGAGCCTTTTTTAGAAGTTTCAATCGAAAACAACGAACATTTAAAGGTTATAAAAACACAGTTAGTAGGTGAATATAATTTACCAAATGTGCTTTGTGCTGTAGCAATTGGTTTGTTCTTTAAAGTTCCTGAAGAAAAAATAAAAGCAGCAATTGAAGATTATGCTCCATCGAACAGCAGATCTCAATTAATTAAAAAAGATAGCAACACAATTGTTTTAGATGCATACAATGCTAATCCTACAAGTATGAAAGCGGCTATTGAAAACTTTGCCAAATTAAATGAAAAAGATAAAATATTAATGCTTGGAGGAATGATGGAGTTAGGAGAAGATAGCATTAATGAACACACAGCTATTATTCAACTCATTCAACAATATAGTTGGTACAAAGTAGTATTAGTAGGTGGAGATTTTGAAAAAATTACACATCCATTTATCTACTTTTCAAATGCATTAGAGGCGAATACATGGTTTAAAGAACAATTTTTCGAAAACAAGTATTTTTTAATTAAAGGATCAAGAAGCATGCAGATGGAAAAAATATTGTTGTAATAAACATAATTCAACTTTTGTTACCAAAATAAAGCTTGGCTACCTATACCTTTACACCATTACAAAATATAAGGTATGAAAGGGAAAAAATCATATATAAGCAGCTTATTACACAATAAATGCCCACGATGTAGAGAAGGAAACTTATTTATTTCGAACAACGCTTACGATTTAAAGCATGGTAATAACGTAAAAATGCATGAACACTGTACTGTTTGTAACCAAGAAACTGAAATTGAAGTAGGTTTTTATTATGGTACAAGCTATGTAAGTTATGCACTTACTGTAGCTTTTTCTGGAATTTCATTTGCCTTATGGTTTATATTGATTGGTTTTGCATTAGATGATAACCGTTTATTTTGGTGGTTAGGTATTAATGCAGCCATTTTGTTACTAATGCAACCACTTTTTATGCGGTTAAGTAGAACTATCTGGATTAGTTGGTTTGTAAAGTATGATGAAAATTGGCAAGACCATTTACCGAAAAAATCTGAAAGAGTTGTTCCTGAACATATGGGAAATTGGTAAAAACAAAATCCATTCAACTATTTGTTACAAAACTTGTAATAATAAGAAACATTTATTTTGGAACCAGAAGTAGCCGCCTTTTTAAAACGCATTATTACTACCATATTCCTCTCTTTATTATGGATGTGTATCAGCTCTACAGCTGGTATTATGTTTGGTTATGCATTCGTAGATTCTAGCATTCAAATAGCAAATATTATTTTTTATATTTGGCTATTAATTAGTTTCCCTTTGCTTTTTTGGTACATTCGAAAAATATGGTCGAAAAAAATTGATTTCGATAGATAATTCCTCCAAACATTATTAGATTAATACAAAAAATAAACGCCCAATAAAAATTAGGCGTTTTGTTTAATCTATATTCTAGAATATCCGAAAAGATGTGAACCATTTTAACTACAGCCCATGCTGTTTCCACAGTTTAAACATTTGTAGCAAGTCCCACTTCTTATAGTAATATGACCACATGTATTACAACTAGGGGAATCGCTTTGCATACTTTTAGCAGCAGCATTTACCGCATCTAAACTATAATCTGCTTTTACACTTGTAAGGGCTCTCTGCAATTTTTGGGGTTGTAATCCTACACTGCTTGTATTGGCACTTGTTGCAGCAACATGTACATTACTGAGTGAAGGCTGACCAATAAAACTTACATCACTATCAGCATCATCACCAGTATTTTCAACTTGTGGCTTGTTTAAAACATGTACTAAATCTGTTCTATCTAAATAATCGAAGGCAAGAGCTCTAAATATGAAATCGATTAAAGAAGTAGTCGTTTTTATATTTGGATGATCTACCATTCCTGCTGGTTCAAACTTGGTAAATACAAATTTTTCTACAAATTCTTCTAGTGGCACTCCATATTGTAAACCAACAGATACCGAAATAGCAAAACAATTCATGAGGCTACGAAGTGTTGAGCCTTCTTTTGCTAAATCAATAAATATTTCACCTAAAGTTCCATCAGCATATTCACCTGTTCGTAAGAAAAGAACTTGACCGTTTATTTTAGCTTTTTGAGTATAGCCTCTTCTTTTTGCAGGTAATGCTTTTCTTTCAACAATTCTAGATAATTCTCGTTTCAATTTTGTATCGGTAGAAGCCTGCATACGCTTGGTAACTTCTGCCAATAACTCATCTACACTCAATGAAGATAAATCTACAATATTGGGTGTATTTGATATTGTTTCAGCAGAATTAATGGCCACTTCAGCCACTGTTTCTTCTGCTTTTTCTTCATCACTCTTTTTCTTTTTGTCAGATTTATTGCTCAATGGTTGTGATAATTTTGAACCATCTCTATATAAAGCATTTGCTTTTAAACCAAGCTCCCAACTCATTTTATAACAATCTGCAATTTCATCTACTGTTGCTTCATGTGGCAAATTAATAGTTTTAGAAATCGCTCCACTTAAAAATGGTTGACAAGCGGCCATCATTTTAATGTGACCATGTGCATGAATATATCTTTCGCCTTTTTTACCACATTTATTGGCACAATCAAAAACAGGTAAATGTTCAGGTTTTAAATAAGGAGCACCCTCAACAGTCATGCTACCACAAACATAATCGTTGGCAGCATCTATTTGCTCATCTGTAAAACCTAATGCTTCTAGCATGTTAAAGCTCCAATCGTTTATTTGCTCATCAGTAAAACCTAAACGTTTTAAACAGACATCTCCTAACGCAAATCTGTTAAATACGAATCCAATTTCAAAGGCAGCTTTTGCAGCAGAATTTAGTTTGGCAATTTCTTCAGGTAAAAATCCTTTAGCAGCCAAAGATGTAGGATTAATAAATGGAGCACCTTCAAAACTACCTGCACCAACTGCATATTTTTCAATAGCATCAATTTCTTTTTGACTATATCCTAAAGTTTTTAAAGCGTTAGGAACAGCACCATTGATTATTTTGAAATATCCACCACCACTTAATTTTTTAAACTTCACCAATGCAAAATCTGGCTCAACTCCTGTTGTATCACAATCCATTACCAAACCAATGGTTCCTGTTGGTGCAATAACGGTTGTTTGTGCGTTTCTGTAGCCAAATTTTTCACCTAGCTGTACAGCATCATCCCAAGCTTTTGTAGCAGATTTTAATAAATAATCAGGACAATATTTTGCATTTATTCCAATTGGTTTTACACTAATTCCTTCATATGCTTCACTAGCATCATAAGCTGCTGCTCTATGATTACGCATTACCCTAAGCATATCTTCCTTATTTTCTTCATACTTCTTAAATGCTCCTAAAAAGCTAGCCATTTCAGCAGAAGTTTTGTAAGCTACACCCGTCATAATTGCACTTACTGCACCAGCAATACCTCTTGCTTCTTCGCTATCATAAGGTATTCCACTAATCATTAAAACAGTTCCTAAATTAGCGAAACCTAAACCCAATGTTCTGTAATCGTAACTTAATTGTGCAACTTCTTTACTTGGAAATTGGGCCATTAACACAGAAATTTCTAACACTACTGTCCATAATCTACTAATATATTCCAATCCTTCAACGTCTAATAAATTGGTTTTTTCGTCGAAAAATTTTCTTAGGTTAATAGACGCCAAATTACAAGCAGTATTGTCTAAAAACATGTACTCGCTGCAAGGGTTAGATGCATTTATTCTACCACCTTTAGGGCAAGTATGCCATTCATTAATAGTGGTATCGTATTGTGTTCCAGGATCGGCACAAGCCCAAGCTGCATAAGCAATTTGATTCCAAACTTCTTTTGCTGGAATTCTTTTCATTACTCTGCCATCTGTTCTTGCTTTTAATTCCCATTCTCCATCTTCTTCCAATACTTTAAAAAACTCATTCGGAATTCTAATTGAATTATTAGAGTTTTGTCCAGCAACCGTCATATAAGCTTCGCCTTCATAGCTATTATCGTACCCTGCTGCAACTAAAGCTGCTACTTTCTTTTCTTCCCCAACTTTCCAGTTAATAAAATCCATTATTTCTGGATGATCTAAATCTAAGCAAACCATTTTAGCGGCTCGTCTTGTTGTTCCACCACTTTTAATGGCACCGGCAGCTCTATCACCAATTTTTAAAAAACTCATCAAACCACTTGAAGTTCCACCACCACTTAACTTTTCTCCATTACCACGTATTTGAGAAAAATTGGTTCCAACACCGCTTCCATATTTAAAAATTCTTGCTTCTCTCACCCATAAATCCATGATTCCACCGTCGTTTACCAAATCATCGCTTACACTTAAAATAAAACAAGCATGTGGCTGAGGACGTTCGTATGCATTACTAGATTTTTTCAATTCACCATCTACAGCATCTACATAATAGTGTCCTTGTGGCTTACCTGTAATACCATAACTTTCGTGTAAACCGGTATTAAACCATTGTGGACTGTTAGGAACACATGATTGGTTTAGTATGCTGTAAGCTAATTCTTCATAAAAAATTTGTGCATCTTTTGGTGTAGCAAAATATCCATAACGTTCACCCCAAACCCTCCAACAATTTGCCATTCTATGTGCTACTTGTTTTACCGATGTTTCTCTTCCTGTAGTTCCATCTGCTTGTGGAACACCGGCTTTTCGAAAATATTTTTGAGCTAGAATATCTGTAGCAATTTGGCTCCATTGTTTTGGAACCTCTACATTATTCATTTCAAAAACTTTTTCTCCATTTGGATTTTTGATTACGCTATCTCTGTAATCGTACTCAAACATGTCGTATGGACTAACATTTTCTTTGGTAAAACGGCGAGCAAATTGCAAGGCTTTGTTTGTGGTAGGTTTTGCCATAAAAGAGCAGTGAAGATTTGTGAAATGATGGGTGTTTACAGCCGTTAACAAATTGTTAAGTGCTTCTACGAAAATATTCTTACTTAACTGAAAAAAATAGTTTCAAATTTCAACACCATGTGGATAATCTTGGTAAAAAATTAGAAAGTACAAAGCCCTATTGCATTACATGAAATACATAAATTAAATTGCTATATTGTATATAAACTTGTTGTTCAACTATCGTTAGTGAAAAATAAGCGATGCTTACTTTTTTACACATTTAAACTAGTGAAGCAAGTATTTGTCAATAAATTACTTAATCGTTTTCATAATATGAACGATGTATAATATATTGCAGTCAATAGATTGTACATTGTTTAAAACAATGTATGTCTACAATAATATAAATTAACCGTAACAAAGTTTTTTGCATTTTTGCAAGCAACATATACAACACATTGCATGAAGCAAGAATTGTACAATCAAATAAGTGAAAGAAAAAAGCTGGGAAAAAAGTCGTTTTCGGTATTAATAGATCCGGATAAGGTAGATATTGCTGGTATTGATCAACTTGTTCAAATAGCTACTAACTCAAAGGTTGATTATTTTTTTGTTGGAGGAAGTTTGGTAATTTCTAATCATTTAGATGAATGTATCCGTCAAATTAAATCAAATTGCGATATTCCAGTTATACTTTTTCCTGGTTCACCTTCTCAGGTAAGTAGATATGCTGATGCATTGTTATATTTATCTCTTATTTCTGGAAGAAATCCTGAATTATTAATTGGTCAACATGTTATTTCTGCTCCGTTTGTTAAAAAAAGTGGATTAGAAATTATTCCAACTGGTTATATGGTTATTGATGGTGGAGCACCTACCACTGTTTCGTATATTTCAAACGCAAGTCCTATTCCTTCAGATAAAAATGAAATTGCTATGTGTACAGCAATGGCTGGAGAAATGTTGGGCATGAAATTAATTTATATGGATGCAGGTAGCGGTGCCAAAAAACCTATTGAAGAAGCCATGATTGCAAAAGTAGCATCGCATATTGAAGTGCCCTTAATTGTTGGTGGAGGAATTACAAATGCCGAAAAAGCCTATATCAATTGCAAAGCTGGTGCAGATATTATTGTAGTTGGCAATGCAATAGAAAAAGACCTCTCTCTCATAAAAGATATTAGTGCAGCTGTGCATGCAAGCGATACTGTTACTACTTTTTAGTTTTTTGATTTTGCTTAAATACTAATAATTGAATAAAGCTTTTCTCTCTACTTTTTGTTTGTTGTTGATTGTTGTTCTATCTGGTTTGTTTGTTGCAAACAGCGGTTGTAACTACGTAAATTACACACCTATTAGCAAGAAAGAAAAAATTCAGCAACGCCCACCCATTACTTTATTTGATAAAATAATTGCCTTTAGAATAGACCAACATTCTTGGCCCATTTCGAAAGAAGATTTCATAAGCAAAGGAGTAACATATAAACAGGCAATGGAATCTTTTCAATTTATGACTATCAAGTTCGATATAAAAGATAGCAACAACATGCGTTTAACGTATTACGATCATCCAAAAGATATTGATAGAAGAAATGAAAGTGGCAAAATTGAACTGAATCAAAACATAGGCATCATTCAGTTTACAAAAGAAAAAGATCAATTTATCTGGAAAAAAATAAAATACTAATGTCTACTACAAGAACAGAAATAAGCTCACTTGGTGAATTTGGCTTAATTGAACATCTTACCAAAAACTTTGAAATACACAATGCATCTACCATATTAACAGTTGGAGATGATGCTGCTGTAATCGATCATTTTGGTAAACAAACGGTTGTAACTACAGATTTATTAATAGAAGGCATTCACTTCGATTTAATGTACACACCACTAAAACACTTGGGCTACAAGAGTGTAATGGTAAACCTAAGTGATATTTATGCAATGAATGCTACACCTACACAAATTACTGTAAGCATTGGCATTAGCAATAGATTTAGCGTTGAAGCATTAGACGAATTTTATGAAGGAATATATGCAGCTTGTGAAAAGCATGGCGTAGATTTAGTAGGTGGTGATACTTCATCATCGCAAAAAGGTTTTATTATTTCTGTAACAGCTATTGGAGAAGTTGCTCCAGATAATTTTATAAAAAGAAGTACAGCACAAAAAGGCGATTTAATTTGTGTAAGCGGTGATGTTGGGGGAGCTTTTTTAGGACTTACTTTAATGGAAAGAGAAAAGAAAATTTATTTAGAAAATCCTGCCATTCAGCCTGATTTAGAGGGAGAAGATTATATTGTTGGTCGCTTATTAAAACCTGAAGCAAGAAAAGATATCATCGATTTTTTTGCTGCTAATCAAATAAAACCAACTGCCATGATGGATATTAGTGATGGCGTAAGCAGCGAAATTTTACACTTGTGCAAACAAAGCCAATTAGGCTGTAAAGTGTATGAAGAAAAATTACCAATAAACGAAGCAACTAAAAAAGCAGCATTTAAATTTGGTTTAGATCCTACCATTTGTGCTTTAAACGGTGGTGAAGATTATGAGCTGATGTTTACACTAAAACAAGAAGACTACGACAAAATTACCTTGAACGAAGAAATTGCCGTAATTGGATATTTAACCGATATAGAAGATGGCTGTAAGTTTTACACTAAAGGTGGAAATACTTTCGATATTAAAGCACAAGGTTGGAATGCTTTTGAATAGTAGCATAATACATAGTTATAACCGATGAAAATATCTTGTAAACAAATATTGTATTGCAGTATCTGCTTTACAGTTTTGTTGATACAAAGCTGTGTTTCGTCGAATATTAAAAATTACCAATTCAATCAAAAAACAGCACCCAACGCTTTACAAAGCGATCTCATTTTATTGAAGAAAATATTAGAAAATAAGCATCCATCTCTTTATTGGTACACACCAAAAGATACAATTGATGTTTACTTTAACAATGCTATTAATAGTATTACAGACTCACTTTCAGAAATTGATTTTAGAAATAAAGTTGCCACTGTAGTCAGTAAAATAAATTGTGGACATACAAGTGTTTTGTTTTCAAAAAATTTCACAAAGGCTCAACCCAAATACAGATTTCCTCATTTTCCATTGGCCATTAAAACATGGGCCGATAGCATGGTTGTATTAGGTAATTATTGGCGAAATGATACCATTTTTAAAAGAGGAACCATTATAACACATATCAACGGAAAGTCAGTAAAAACCATGATTGATTCTATGTTTCAACTGATTAGTACAGATGGTTTCTCGAACAATTATAAAAGCCAAGTTATTAGTGGTAACTTTTACAGATGGCATCAATTAGCTTGGGGTAATGATAGTATTTACGGCATTCAATACATTAACAAATACAATCAAATAGCCAAGGCTAATATCAATGCTTTTAAACCTATAAAAGACACCAACAGTAAAGATGTAAACAATAAAGAAACAAGAAAACTTCTACCCAAAAAGGAGGTTACACCACCAAAATTACTTACCAAACGTTCATTATCAATCGACACTACTAATCATACAGCATACATGCGTATTGCCACCTTTAGTAGCGGAAAACTAAGGCGTTTTTTTAGAAAGAGTTTTAAACTAATGGCTGAAAAAAAGGTAACCAACTTAATTATTGATATTCGAGAAAATACAGGCGGAAAAATTAATAGCAGCATTTTACTTACAAAGTATTTAATACAAAAGCCTTTTAAAATGGCAGATTCTGCATATGCTATCAATAGAAGTTTACAATTTAGTAAATACATTCCTAGCCTTTATCAGTATTGGTTGCCCATGAATTTTTTAAACCGAAAAAAGAAAGATGGATTTTTTCATTTTGTTTACAATGAAAAACATAATTATCAGCCCAAACAAAAACATCACTTTAATCATTCGATATACATTGTTCAAGGTGGTTACACTTTTTCAGCAGCAAGTATGTTTGCAGCAAACTTATTACACCAACAAAATGTTACCATTGTAGGCGAAGAAACAGGTGGTGGTTATTATGGTAATTCTGCTATGTATTTACCAACAATTATTTTACCCAACAGCAAACTAAGAGTTACATTGCCTTTGTATAGAATTGTTATGGATGTAAACAGACCTCATAATGGAAGAGGCATTATTCCTGATGTAATCGTAAACCCAAGTAGTAACGCTATTTCAAGAGGAATCGATATAAAAATAGATACCATTCTACAACAAATAAAATACAAACAACAAGTAGCAATCCCATAGAGCCTTTTTGAATTAATATTTGCCATTGTTTACGGTATTTTAAAGTAGCAAAATCTGTTTGAATTATCTCCAAAATAATTATTTATCACTAAAACAGCTTTAAATAATCAAATTAAAAACTCCCCATATTTTGGGTATTTTTTAGCGAATAAAAAATTACTTAATACCTTGCTAAATTGATTATTTGTTATAAATGTTTTGATGAATACAAAATTGCCTAACACCGTTTAATCATGATAACAGTTTGTATTTGTGATGATTTTGATGCTAGTAGAGCAGAAACAAAACTTTTGCTATCTACCTATAAATTCATAAAAATTATTGCAGAAGCAAACAGTGGTAATCATCTTTTAGCAGAGCTTACAAATGGTACAAGACCCGATATCATTATTCTCGATATTCAAATGCCTAACATGAATGGCTATGAAGTTTGTAGAAAAATTAAACAAAAATTTCCCAAGCAAAAAATATTATGCTATAGTGGGCATTTAAATAAAAATATTGTTTTAAAAGTATTGCTGAACGGAGCAAAGGGATATTTACCCAAAGCAACTGGAGCAAAACTTTTATTATCAGCTATTGAACACATTACTACACATGATTCAATTTATGAAAATGAGTGGGTAACGCCACAAATTATTGCCGACCTACACTCTTACAAAAAAATTGAACAGGCTAATGCAAGTATATTAGATATTACAGCAAGAGAAACCGAAATATTACGCAAACTGAATGAAGGATTAACCTATGCAGAAGTAGCTACCTTTTTAACCATTAGTGAACACACCGTAAAAACGCATTGTGAAAATATTTATAAAAAATTACAGGTAAATACAAAGAAAGAAGCAATAAAAGTAGCCGTAAATAATGCTCTTATTCCTTAATGTAAATCTTTATTCTTTCACAGGCTTTGCACTCATAATATAAGCGTAAACACTGTCTGTTCCCTTTGGTGTTTTATATTTAGCTTTAAAACTAACCGATTCGTTGGGCTCAATAGCCTCTTCTACTACTTCTTCATGATTAGCTACTTGTTCTTTATCGGTATTAAAATACAACAGTTTTACACGAACATCTTTATATGCTACAGATGTAGCTGTATTTTCGATAGTGCCTTTATACACTGTTGTTCCAAAGAGCCAACGCCTTTTATCGGTACCAGAAATTTTTAAAAAAGTTTTCGGATTTTCTTTTTCTTTATCAGCTAAAGTGGCTTTTGTTTTTTCATAACTATTGGTATCAAATTTATCAGAAGCTGTATCTGCATCTGTACAAGCAAAAAGAATAAATAAACAGCTTAAAGCAACTATATATTGTTTCATAAAATGGTGATTACACCTTCAAATATACATTTTTACACATAGCTTACAATAGATAGATTTTGTTAGATTATTGGTGAAAGAAATGTATGAAAAGAAACGAATGATATCTTTCGTTGATAGAATGATGCATATAACGTGTATTTTATTTACTTTCGAATGTTTGTACACAAAAAAGCAAATAGAATTATGATTGTTAATTTAAGTGAGCAGCACAGTTTAGTAAGCAATTGGGTGTCTGAATTAAGAGATATCAATGTTCAAAACGACAGATTGCGTTTTAGAAGAAACCTAGAGCGTATTGGCGAAATTGCTGCTTATGAAATTAGCAAACAACTTCCAAACAAAGTAGTAGATATTCAAACACCATTAGGTGTTCATGAAAGTAAAGTTATTGCCGAACAGCCTGTTTTAGCAACTATTTTAAGAGCAGGTTTACCATTACACAATGGCATGTTAAACTATTTAGATAAAGCCGATAATGCATTTATTTCTGCTTATAGAAAACACCATAGAGATGGAAGTTTTGAAATTAGTTTAGAATATATGAGTTGCCCTTCATTAGAAGATAGAATTGTAGTAATTAGCGATCCCATGTTGGCAACAGGTGCATCGATTGTTAAAACCATTCAATACATGAAAGAAGAAGGAAAACCCAAATCTATTCATGTAGTTTGTGCCATTGCATGTGCTGTTGGTATTGAATACATACATAGAGAATGTGGTACCGACATTACAGTTTGGTGTGGCGATATTGACGAAGAAATTACAGCAAAAGGCTACATCGTTCCTGGTTTAGGCGATGCTGGAGATTTAGCCTTTGGAACAAAGATGCAATCTTAAATAGATATAATTTTCAATGCTATAATTATAAAATAGGATGCTAAAAAGCATTCTATTTTTTTGTATACTTTTTGAATAATTCTAGACCTTAAAATCCGTTTCTACAGATTTATCTACAAGATGCTGCTTACCTTTGAAACATGAATGTATATGTAAACCAAAATGGAAGCATTATTAGAGAAGATAAAGCGGCAGTAAGCATTAATAATCGTTCATTTAGGTATGGAGATGGTTTTTTTGAAACCATGAAATTGATAAAAGGCAATGTTGTACTGAGCAACTACCATTTCGAACGTTTGTTTCAATCACTGCAAGTATTACAATTCGATATTCCTACTTATTTTTCTCCAGCTTATTTTTTGGAACAAATACAAACATTAGCTCAAAAAAATGGACACTCAAAATTAGCAAGAATACGATTAACAATGTATCGTGGAAATGGTGGACTGTACGACCCTCAAAACCATTTTCCCAATTTTGCCATTCAAACATGGAATCTGAATGAAGCTAATAACGCATTAAACGAAAATGGCTTAATTGTAGATATTTTTGAAGATGCTAGAAAAAGTTGCGACCAATTTTCTGCTATTAAAAGCAACAACTACTTATCGTATGCAATGGCGGCTTTATGGGCAAAAAAAAGTCATTTAAACGATGCCTTTTTACTAAACCAATACAATAGATTAGCAGATGCAACCATTGCCAATGTTTTTATTATAAACAATAATGTTTTTAAAACACCTGCCCTTTCTGAAGGATGCGTAAATGGTGTTATGAGAAAATATCTTCTTCATTGGTTACAAACCAATGATTTTGCTGTAGAAGAAACGCAAATAACTACAGAAGATATTTTAAATGCAAACGAATTGTTTTTAACAAATGGCATTTATGGTATTAGATGGGTGCAGCAGTGTAAACACAAAAAGTATTCGTTAAATGCTACTAGCATCTTGTATAAAAACGCTATAAAGCCTTTGTTAGCTGTATAAATTTGTAATTTAAATAAATTGATATTCTTTAAATAATAATCGTTTCTTATCTTAAAAAAACAATTGATTAATTTTTGCTTATGGCTATTTCATATAAAAAAATTATACGCAAAACACTCAAAATTTCTGGCATTACCATCATTTCTTTTGTTGCAATTTTAGCAATACTACCCTATCTTTTTCCTGAAAAAATTTCTATAGAAATTAAAGCTTTGATTAATCAAAATATAAAAGGCGATTTACATTTTAAAAAAGCAAGGTTTACATTTTTCAATCACTTTCCTACACTTACACTTACCTTGTATGATGTTGATTTAAGAGGCTCTGCACCTTTTGAAAAAGATACTTTAATAGCAGCAAAAGAATTGGCTTTAGGCATTAATATCAAAAGTTTGTTTTCTAGAAAAATAAAGATTGACCAAATATTTTTAACCGAAAGTAATATTCATGTATTAGTAGATGAGAAAGGAAATGCCAACTATAATGTGTATGCATCTTCATCTACACAAAAAACAGAAAATGATAGCAGTTCAGCAGCGTTAAAAATTGAACATATTGTAGTTGAGAGAAGTAATATTCAATACAAAGATCTTTCTTTACCCATGTATTTTAATGCAAAGGGGTTTAACTATGAAGGAAATGGCGATTTAAGCAAAGCTATCTTTGATTTACAATCGAAAATAGAAGTAAATCAAGTTGATTTTGAATACAACCATCAACCCTATTTTATTTCAAAAAAGCTTACTGCCGATTTAATTACGAAAATAAACACCAACTCCTTAGCCTTTATTTTTGAGAAAAATAATTTAACCATTAATCAATTACCTGTAAATTTTAATGGCAAATTCGAGTTTTTGAAAGATGGCTACAACATGGATTTTCAGATACATTCAAATGCTACAGAACTAAAAAATATTATTACCGCTTTTCCACCAGAATACATTGTTTGGCTCGAAAAAACAGAAGTAGAAGGCACAGCCGATATAGATGTTTCTTTAAAAGGAAAATACATTGCTGCAAGCAATACAATGCCAGACTTAACCATGAAAATGGGTATCAGAGGTGGATTAATTGCACACGAAAAAACACCTCATCCTATCAGCAATTTGTTTCTAAATTTCGAAACAAAACTACCTAGCTTTAACACGGATAGCCTTTATGTAAAAATTGATTCTGTCTTTTTCAATATCGATAAAGATTATTTTAGTTCTGTTGTTCAACTTCAAGGTTTAAAACAACCAACCATACAAGCTAGCATTAACGCTTCAATAGATGTAGAAAAATGGGATAAAGCCCTTGGTATTCAACCGTTTGATGTAAAAGGATTATTACAACTTCATGGCACTATCAATGGTAAATATGCAACAGCCATTAACCCTGATAAAGTAAAAAAAGATACTATTGTTACAAGTATTCCAACGTTCAACATACAATCTAGCTTTACAAACGGATACTTTAAACATGCTGCATTGCCACTGCCTATTTTAAACATCAATTTTAAGCTAAATACAGCTTGTAAAGACAATAATTATCAGCATATTCAATTTGCAATAGAAAAACTAAATGCCCAAATTTTATCTAACTATATAAAGGGATATTTCAAATTAAATGGACTTGAAAATTTACCTATAGATATGCATGTGCAATCGTCTATTCAATTGGCAGACATTCAAAAAGCGTATCCTCTAGACAGCATTTTATTAACAGGAAAATTATTTACCGATATAAAAAGTAAAGGCAGTTACAACCTTGATAAAAATGAATTTCCTCAAACAAAGGCAGTACTGAATCTTCAAAATGCATCTATAAAAACCAAGTATTATCCTAAGGCTATTGAAAACATTTATGTAAAAACTACAATTAGCAATAATAGTGGTAGTTTAAAAGATGTTGCCATACAAATTGAGCCTGCAAGTTTATTATTTGAAGAAAAGTCGTTTGCAGCAACAGCGAATATTTCTAATTTAAGCAATATTCAATATGCTATTGCAGCAAATGGCACTTTAGATATTGGAAAAATTTACAGCGTTTTTGCACTAAAAGGAATGGATGTAAACGGATTGGTTGAAGCAAATGTTTCTTTAAAAGGTTCTCAACAAGATATTGTAAAAGGCTTGTATCACAAACTACAAAACAAGGGAAATGTACGGTTAAAAAACATTGCTGTTTATTACGATATTTTGCCAAAACCTTTACAAATTACCGATGGTGTTTTTACATGTAAACAAGATAAAATTTGGATGCAACAACTACAAGCAAATTACGGCAGTTCTTATTTTTCAGCCGATGGATATTTGTCTAACATTATTAATTATGTGGTAAAAAATGAGTCGTTAAAAGGCAACATTTCTGTACAAAGCAATAAAATTGTAATGGATGAATTAATGGCTTTTGCTGCCAATGATTCTACCACAGAAACAAGTAACAGTTCTGGTGTAGTAATCGTACCTAAAAACCTACAAATTCAATTACAAGCAAAAGCAAAAGAAATACAATACCAAACCCTTTCTCTACAAAATGTTCAATCTACTTTATTGGTAAACAATGGTATAATCACTGCAAAAGAAACAGGATTTAAACTAATTGATGCAAACGTAAAAATGGATGGAATGTACCAAAGCATTTCACCAAAAAAAGCCAATTTTTCATACCATATTGTTGCAGATAGTTTCAATATCAGAAAAGCATACAACCAAATAGATATGCTTAAAACATTGGCTACATCTGCAAAAAGTGTACAAGGTGTTGCGTTTTTAGATTATACCATAGATGGAAAATTAAACGAAAATATGATGCCCATTTACCCTTCATTAAAAGGTGGAGGAACATTGACTATTCAAAACCTAAAAGTAAAAGGCCTAAAGCTGTTTTCTGCTGTAAGTAAAGCAACAAATAGAGATAGTATCAACAACCCAAGTACCAAACAATTGGTTTTAAAAACCACTATTAAAAACAATATTATTACAATAGAAAAAACAAAAATGAAAGTGCTTGGCTTTAGACCAAAATTTGAAGGACAAGTAAGTTTTGATGGTAAACTGAATTTGAAGTTTAGATTAGGCTTACCACCATTAGGAATTTTAGGAATACCTATGACTATTACAGGCACACAAGAAAATCCTAAAATAAAAATGCGTAGAGGCAAACCAGAAGATGAACTAGCAGAAACGGCAGAAGAACCAGAAAACGATAACTAACTATACGCTTTTTCTAATTGTTGAATAGCAGCAGTAATTGTAGTTGAAGCCTTTTGTACCAATGCTGGAATTTCATCAATATTGGTGTTATATTTTCCGTATTGCTCAATTAGTTTTATTTCGCTAAGAATGCTGTTAATTTGTAATGTACTTACATTGCTTTTTAAACTATGAGCATCTAATCCAGCTTTTTTCCAATCGCTTGCAGCAGCGGCAGCCACCATCGATTCTACAATTGGAGGCACCGAACTTACAAAGGTTTCAATTAACACTTTTATAAAACCTTCGTCGCCAGCAGCCATTTCTTCAATCATCGAAAGGTTATACAGTTTTTCTTCCGTTTCCATAGATGGGTTCATTACTTTGGTAATAAGGTTATACAAATCTTCTTCTCTAAATGGTTTACTCATGTAGCCATTCATACCCACATCGGCATATCGTTCTTGCAAATTTAATTGTGCATTTGCTGTAAGTGCTATAATTGGAACATTTTTTTTAACATCATCATCCATAGCCCTAATATCTTGTGTAGCTTCAATACCATCTTTATTGGGCATTTGTATATCCATTAAAATTAAATCGAAATGGTTGGCTTGCAATTGTTTCACAGCTTCTGCACCATCTGCTGCCATAACAGTAGTAAAGCCCCACCTGTTTAAAACGGTAGTAGCAATAAGCCTATTTATTTCGTTATCTTCTGCAAGCAGCACTCTCAATGAACCAAGCGTGTTCGTTACCATGGTGTGTATATAAAAATCAATCAAAATTACAAAACAAGCAGCCCAAATTACATGCAGCACATTTTACTGCACTCATAACGAAATTGGCAAGCTAAAATTTTGCGAAAACCAAATTATACTATTTTTTGCAATCGTTGCTAAAATTGTTTTTTTGGCGTATCCTGCTGAAAGCAGGTCGGGCTGTTCGTTTTTACTCCGCCACAAAACCCACACACAAAACCTTCAGCGGGGTAACCACTTCCATCCCTTACGCAAACTACAATAACCATTTTAGTGATAAATAGTTGTATTTCGAAAGGTGAATCACTTATTCAAATAAAATTTATGTAAAAATTGAGATAAAAAACATTACTTAACAGAGAACTGTTGCATACAATTATTTTTCAATGATTTTATTTTAAAATCAAGCACAGCTTTTACATTTGCCATATAAAAATCATATATCATCAGGTACGCCGAAAACTGAGTTTAAAAGAGTAGGCACAAAAAAATATTTATGAAACTTATTATTTTAATGTTTACAAGCAGTATTATGCTTATGAGTTGTGCAACAATCGTTAGCAAATCAACCAATCAAGTTTATATTCGTACAAATCCTGCTGGAGCGAACATTACAATAACAGATAAGAGAGGGAAAGAAGTTTTCAAAGGACAGAGTCCTGCAAATATGATTCTAAAGACGAGTGGTGGTTTTTTTTCTAAGGCAGAATATCAAGTAAAAATATCTTCACCCGGATATGCAGAAAAAATTGTACCTATCTACTACAAACTTAATGGATGGTATTTTGGCAATTTACTATTTGGAGGTGTATTAGGTATGTTAGTGATAGACCCATTAACTGGTGCTATGTGGAAAATTGTAGATCCTGTGATTGATGAAACACTTCTAAAATCTACAACTTTGAATACAACAACTCCAACTTTGAATATTGTTGATATTAAAGACGTTTCAAATGAATTAAAATCAAAATTAGTTCGTATAAACTAAAAAAATCATGAGACAAGGTTGATTGGTTTCATGAACTTTCAACCTTGTCTATTTTTATCTACACGAATAGGTTTTATGCAAATTGTTCTAAACAAAACAAATTGTTGCAGCAGAATTCAAATTTACTTTTACAGGTTAATAGTTTTTTCAAACCAACACAATGCCTATTTCTTAAAAAATTTATTAAAATAATTTCTACAACTAAGAATTTTAAATAAACAAAGCGTAGTTGCTTGCATTCGTTTATTTTTGTTTACATGGAAGTAACAACTGCTTTAGTTCAAAAGTTAGCACATTTGGCAAGATTGCATTTTACAGAAGAAGAAATGCAACATTATACTACCGATTTACAAAACATGGTTTCGTTTGTAGAACAATTAAATAAAGTAGACACCACCAATGTTGAACCTATTTTACACATGGGTGATGCAGTAAATGCATTGAGAGAAGATGTGGTTGAAGGTTCTGCAAATAGAGAAGATGCTTTAAAAAATGCCCCTTCTACCGATGGTGTATTTTTTAAAGTACCGAAAGTGATAAAAAAATAAAGAGTACATTCAACCAATAATACAACACAAAACCATTTTTTATGGAAAGCATTATTCATTTAGAAAACATTCAAAAAGCCTATTTTATGGCTAAAGAGGCAGTACCTGTTTTAAAAGGTATTAGCCTTGATATTTTTAAAAATGAATATGTAGCATTAATGGGGCCAAGTGGTAGTGGAAAAAGTACATTGATGAACATTTTAGGTTGCTTAGATTCTCCTACAGGTGGAAAATACATACTCAATGGAAAAGATGTAAGTAAAATGCCTGATGATGATTTAGCAGAAGTAAGAAATACAGAGATTGGCTTCGTATTTCAACAATTTAATCTTTTACCTAGATTAAGTGCTGCTGAAAATGTGGCTTTACCGTTGGTTTATGCAGGTATAAACAAAAAAGAAAGAATGGAAAGAGCCATGGAGGCTTTAAAAAAAGTAGGACTAGAAACAAGAAGTCATCATAAAAGTAATGAACTAAGTGGTGGACAAATTCAGCGTGTTGCAATTGCTAGAGCCTTGGTAAATAATCCGGCAATTTTATTGGCCGATGAGCCAACTGGTAATTTAGATAGTAAAACATCGGTTGAAGTAATGGAAATTTTTGGAAAACTACAAGCTGCTGGCAACACTGTTGTATTGGTTACCCATGAAGAAGATATTGCCGCTTATGCACATAGAGTTGTTCGTTTAAGAGATGGTTTAGTAGAAACAGATACCACAAAATCGCACAACCATTCAACTGAAATGGTTGCACATTAAATTTTCACTTACAAACTAAATTATATTTAAGAGGGCAATGCTCTCTTTTTTAGTTTTAGTAACAGCAAAATGGATATTTACAAGGTGCTGAACTATTCTAAGAAAAAGTTGTTCTAAAACTACAGGTTTTCGTTTAACCCATATCCAAAAAACAACAATGGCATTTAAGATATATACAAAAACAGGTGATCTTGGAAAAACATCATTAATTGGTGGCACCAAAGTTTCTAAAAGTCATATTAGAATTGACACTTATGGCACCGTTGATGAATTGAATGCTTGCATAGGCATGTTAAACGATCAATTTTCACATGCAAAAAGCAATGCTACTTTAAAAGAAATTCAAGATAGATTATTTACAATTGGTTCTTCGCTAGCTTGTGATCCTGAAAAAGAGCCGTTAATGAAAATTCCAGATTTAAAAGAATCGGATGTTCTTTTTCTAGAATCAGAAATAGATTTAATGAACGAGATATTGCCTCCGATGAAATTTTTTGTTTTACCTGGTGGGCATATTGCTGTATCTACGGCTCATTTGGCAAGATGTGTTTGTAGACGTGCAGAAAGATGCTGTGTACACATGCAAGAGTTAGATTTGTATGTAGAACCTTTGGTAATAAAGTATTTAAACCGATTGAGCGATTATATTTTTGTTTTAGGAAGGTTTATTGCTCATGAACTAAAAGTAGAAGAAATACCTTGGAAACCAAGAGTGTAATCTATTATCTATAGAACAGAAAATGCCTTAGCACAGCCAAACAACTGAACTAAGGCATTTTTATTTCGTTGGTAATTCTATTTTTTGTTAATCGTAGCTTCTGCTAACCACATTAATTCAGACACGAACGTTTGTACAGATTTTTCGAAACTAGCATCTACTAATTGATTATTCTCATCGAATTTTTTATCGATGGTTGGCACAACCAACAAATAAGGTGATGCAATTCCAAATAAAGCTGGCACTAACATTAATAAAGATTGTGTGCTTCTTGCTCCACCTAAAGCACCTGTTGAAGCAGTACATAATCCAAAAACCTTACGAGCTTGTTTTGGATAATGATCGAATAAATTTTTAATATTCGCTGTATATGTGCCATTATATTCTGGAGAAACAATAATGAACACATTGGCTGCAAACATTCTTTCTGAGAGTGGTTTTAATTGATCTGGTGTATTTTCTACACTGTTAAAAACAGATTCTAAATTGTTTAGAGGCCATTCTCTTACATCAATTAAACCCACATTTGCTTGTGTATAATGTTGTTGCAGATATTGTTGCAAATATTTTGCTACTCTTATGGTTACGCTTGCTGCTCTTGGACTACCTGATACAATTTCAATATTCATTTTTTAATAAAAACTTTTAAATAAACAAAGGTTATAATACCTTTTTTATTAGTGATTAATAGGAGTTTCAATAACAATAAACTCAGTATTGGGTTCAATGTGTAGGTATATTTCATTGGTTTCCCAAACACCAATTCCATCTCTCGTAAACAAATCAGTTCCTGCAATATTTAATTGTCCTTTTATTACAAAAATAAATACCGATTTATTGGTTGGGTTTAAGGTATATTTTTCAGTTATTTTTACCGTATAACTACCTAGGCTAATGTGAGCATTCTGATTAATCCAACAGTGTTGAGTGCCTTCTTGGTTACTTACTATGGTGGTTAATGTATTTAAACGCTTATCGGCAGGAAAAAATCGCTTTTGATAACGTGGTGAAATATTTTGCAACTTAGGTTCAATCCAAATTTGTAAAAAGTTTACAGTTTCATCGCCTACATTGTATTCTTCATGCTTTAAGCCACTACCTGCACTCATTATTTGTACCCAATCTTTTTCTACCACCTCACTATATCCCATATTGTCTTTATGGTTCATTTTACCAGCAAGCATTACACTAATAATTTCCATGTTTTGATGTGCATGTAAGCCAAAACCTTTGCCTTGCTCAACAAAATCGTCGTTAAAAACTTTTAACAAGCCAAAACCATTTTTTAATGGATTGGCATAAGAAGAAAAACTAAAACTAAAATTGCTTTGTAGCCAGCCTATGTCTTTTACACCTCTTTCCGCTGCTATATATATATGATGCTTCATATTTGCTATTTGTAAGTTAAATGTTTGTGTAACAGTGTGAACACAAAACTACCCATCTTTTTGTTAGATGGGTAGTTAAAGTTATAACATCGAAATAGCAGTATTGTTTACACCTAATTATTGCAACTTTTTCAGTTTTACAAAATAAATAACGGTATTATTTTTCAAATCGTTTATAACACTAATTTCTGTACGTTTTCCTTCTTTGTCTGTAATGACCATTAGTGCTGAGTTTGGTGGAACAATACCTAAATTTTCTGCATAGAAAATCATTTCATTTTTCTTTTCGCCTGCTTCAATTTTAATATCAAACGAAATAGCTTTATCGGTTTTTAATGCCTGTTTATACACTACTATTTTTTTATTGAATATTACCGATATACTGTCTTTATCGAACACACCATTGTCATATAAATCAATATGAACAGAATCTGACCTCGTTTCTACAAGTACAATTTTACTTGTTGCTCGTTGATTAATCTGAGCAAGTAGCAATCGATCTTTTATTTCATTAATAGAATCTAATGTTTCAATTAACTTGTCTTTTTCTTTACTTGTAAGCACTTTATCAGCAACTACCGTTGCTTTTTTCGCTGCTAAATCTTTCTTAGCTTGTTCTCTTTTTTCAGCCAAAGATTTAATAACACTATCATTCATTGCTTTTGCAATGCTATCTTTCATCGCCTTTTCTCTAATTTTTACTCTTCTTTTTTCCCTAACAATGCTATCTCTAATTGCTTTTTGTTGCTTTGCTTCTTTTATGCGTAAAGCTCTTTCGTATTTTTCAACTGCTTTTTTGGCAATAGCTGTTGTACGCTCTTTTTCTTTCTGAATTTGTTTTTCTTCTTCAATAATTTTATCAAACGCAGCTTTCTCTTCTCTTTCGGCTTTTCTTTCTGCTGCTAATCTTGCCCTTCTTTCTGCTCTTGTTTCTTCTACTGGTTTCTCTTCATCAAAAGTAATCTTGCGTTTTCCTTCTCTTATTTCGTTTAAAATTTCATCAATATTTAATTCATTACCAGAAGGTGTCCAACGTTTATTTTTATCTTTTGTAACAATTACATCTGCCCTTCTATTGGCTTCTTGCTCTGTCATATTATATGTAGAATCATCTTTACATGGTAATACCAAATGATTATCTACATAGAAATCAATATTAATTTTTGAAGGCGGAATACCGTTTTTAGCAATGTATTTTTTTACTGCTTGTGCCCTTGCTTTTGCTAAACGTTTGTTTACAGATGCTTTACCCTTACAATCGGTGAAAGCAGCTATAACAATATTTAAATCTGGATTATCTTTTACTATTTGAATAATGGTGTCTAATGAACTACGTTCTTTATCTTTAATCGACGATTTTGCAAAGTCGAAGTTTACAACCGTTCTAGCAACAGAAGCGGCATTTATCGAATCTATCAAATGCTTTCGAAGTACATTTTCTTGATCTATCTTGAATTGTGTACTATCAAAAACAACAACAGGTGTATCTACTTTAGCAATTGTATCAACAGGTTTAATACTACTTGTATCAATTGGCTTTAAAGAAATGGATTGAAAAATTTCTAAACAACAAATCGCTTCTCTATCAGAACTAAAGTAGGAAGTATCACCAATAGATTGGCTATATTTTTTATAATAAGCATCATCTCGAACAGAGTTGAGAGAGGCACCAAGATTTACAGAACTATTCCATTTATTTTTTTCTACAGATCCTTTGCTTTTAACAATATCTAATCCACCCATTCCAATTTTTCCATTAGTACTATAAAATAATTCTTCCGTTTCTGTAAAATAAAATGGCGTTGTTTCGTCACCAACAGTATTAATACTATCGCCTGCGTTTAAAGCTACGCCAACAGCATTGTAATTTACAAGTGGTGCAATCCAAATATCGTATTTACCAAATCCACCTGGTTTATTAGATGAGAAAACAAGAAAGCGATTATCGTCTGTAACATACGGTTGCTTAGCATTATATCCTTCAACATTTACAACATCACTCATTTTTATAGGAGTAGACCAAGCAGAATCTTGATGTATACGTTGTGCATAATAAATGGCATAACTATTTTTAGCAGGCACATAGGTTTCTTTCCAAGCAGTAAAATAAATAGTTAGTTGATCTTTTGTAACATGGGAAGCAGCTTTGTCTAACTGAATTCCATTGATAGATAATGTATTACTATTTGGTTCTTTTAAATTGGTTTGATACAATTTTGTAGGATAAGTAATGTCTGCTTTATTACTACTATCAACAGAGGATTGTGTAAAATAAAACGTTGTATCATTCAGTTTTTCTAAACCATAAGTAGATCCAACACCTTTACTTAAATCAAGTTTCGATATTGTGAATAATGCTGGCAAATTGCGTTGATTGATATTGAAATAGGCATTTGCTAATTCAAATTTAGCAAGCTGTGTATAGGCATCATCAGCTGCATGCTCTGTTATAAACTGATTTAGCTGAGTTATAGCTTCTTCAGGTTTGTTATTGGCTCTTAATGTTTCCCCAAACCAAAGTCTAGTTAATGAATCAGGTGTTTTTGTAAGGGTTAAATATTGAGCATATAAAGTATCAGCAAGATTGTAGTATTTATATAATCGATACGATTGTGCTAATTGATAGGTTAAATAAATGGCTTGTTCTCCTTTTGCTTTTTTACCATTTGCTCTACGAGATGGTTGATATGGCATTGCATAACCATTGGTATAAACACCTGTAAGTGCTGCTTTATACAATTGAGCAGCTGCATAATAATTCTGTTCTTTAAATAAAGCATCCGCTTTACGTTGATAGGCTCTACGACTTTGTGCTTGTACGTTTTTTACACAAACACAACAAAAGATTCCCATTAAAATGGATGCTTTTGTAAAAAACCGAAGAGGATTATAGTTTATAATCTTGGACATATAAATTTGGGTTCTGCAATTTTATTTCTACCAATAAAACTCATAGATAACTCGAAACCTCCTCTTGAAGAAGTTGCAGCATTTAAACTAGACACATTTACATCGTAACTTAAACCAATAACAAGTCCGTTAAAATGGATACCAATATTTGGTGCAATAGCATCTTTATATCGATAGGTTGCTCCTAGTATAAAATCTTTATACGTATCTAAGCTATAGTTTAGATTAATGCCACCTGCATATTCAGCTGCCGTTCCTTGTTGCATATAAATGGCATGAGGTGTTAAGTCAACTACATCTGTAAGTTTAAGTTTGAAACCACCATGCATTGTAAAACGCATAGGAACATAGCTTGTAGTTGCTGCTAAAAATTTATCTTTTGGCTTATTGGGATGATAAACACTTACACCAATAAATGGATTTACTGTTTTTGAAGGAGATCTATCATAATACATTAAGCCTGCATTTACATCTAATGCAAACGTGGTGGTGTTATTAAATACTTCATTCGTTGGCAATGTAGGATCAAAACCAAGAATAGGATTAAATTGATTGCCAAATTGAAGTTTTGATTGATTAATACCTCTATTAATAAATCCAGCTTGAAATCCAGCAGCTAGAATTTTATTTTCACTTAATTGAATTTGATACGAAACAGATGCAGTTACGTTATTATAAAAATAACCTGCGTCACCAGCTGTTTGATTCATGACCATTAGTCCTGCTCCAAATCCTTTACCAATTGGCATATCGGCTGTAAATCCTTTAGATGAAATGGGTGTAGCTATTGAAGCCCATTGATTTCTAAAGTTACCAGACACTCGATATTGACCATCTATTACTCCTGTTAATGCAGGATTTAAAAACAAAGGGAATGCATAATACTGCGTAAAATGTGGGTCTACTTGAGCCACTATTTTTTTATTGGTAATAAAAACCAATAACGCTGTAAAAATGATAAAGAGTTTCCTCATATTGATTTACCTAAACGGTTTTTATCTTAATAAAGTAAATGTTCCTTTTTTAACCTGTGTAGTTCCATCTGTTAAAACAGCTTCTACAAAGTATACATAAACACCTACTGGTTGTTTCGTTCCTTTATGCGTTCCATCCCAACCTCTTAATCGATCTGTTGTTACAACTAACTGTTGACCCAATTGATTGTAAACTGTTAATCGTATAGATTGAATTGTATTTCCATAAACTGTAAATACATCGTTTATACCATCATTATTTGGTGTAAAAGAATTAGGAACATATATTAAATTTCCAATTGGATTGGTTGTGGTTGCAGTTGTTGATGCAATAACACTTGGCTGACAACTAAATGTACCAATTGCTTGAACAGAAAAATTAATTGTTTGTAACGGCAATAATCCATTGATAGTTTCAGATAATGCAGTTGCACCATTTGTAGGAGAACGGAATGTAACACCATTGTCTGTACTAATTAAATACCCCGTTGCATTTGGAACAGCACTCCATTGAAATGTAATACTTACTCCTGTTATGTTTGTAGCACTTACAACAGGCGTAGACAATTGTGGAACTACCGTTATTCTTTGATTAGCCGCTTGTACACCACAACTTGATAAACTATTCGAAGCTGTTACTGTATAACTAGTTGTTTGTGAAACAGAAGGTATTGTAATACTATTTCCTGTACCTAACACCGTTGGATTACCTGTTACAGACCAAGCATAATTGATTCCTGATTGAGTTGGATTCACACTTAAAGTAATTGATTGCCCACTACAAATAGAATCTCTTGCAACTGTTATGTTTGGCGTATTGATTGCAGGTAAAAATTGTACCGATGTTGTAGCTGTTACAGGTGTAGTACAAACTGCATTAGAAACTGAAACAGTATAATTACCACTTGCAGTTACAGTAATATTTTGTGTTGTAGCTCCTGTATTCCATAAATAGCTGGAGCCTGCATTACCTGCATTTAAAACAACCGAAGCATTTGCACAGGCCGTTGTGTTTACTGGTAAATTAATTACTGGTGGTGCTACAAAACTTACACTTACAGGATTTGATGTAACGCTACAATTGTTACCATTGGTAACTGTTACGGTATAATTGCCAGCTGTTGTAACAGATATTGCTTGAGTATTTGCTCCATTACTCCATACATAATTTGAACCTGTATTACCTGCATTTAAAACAACCGCTGTCGTAGAACATTCTGTAACACTAGAAGGCAGAACTACTACTGGTAATGCATTAACGACTACATTGGTACTCGCTGTAGATGAGCCACAACTATTTGTAACTGTTACAGAATAATTACCGGCTGTGTTTACAGAAATACTTGGTGTTGTTGCCCCTGTAGTCCACAAATAAGTTGCCCCACTTGAAATTCCAGGATTAAGTGCTGCTGAATTCCCTAAACAAATGGATGTAGTAGCAGGCAAACTAATTGCTACAGGACTATAATAATTTACTTGAACTGATTTTGTAACAGCTGCACATCCATTGGTAGCGGTAACGGTATAGTTACCAGAATTATTTACAGTGATGGAAGGTGTAGTTGCACCATTATTCCATAAATAAGTAGTACCTGTAGGATTTATACCGGCATCTAAAACAGTATTTGTACCGATACAAGCATCTATGTTTGTAGGTAAATTAACTATAGGAGCTGCTACAAACTGAACATTCACTTGTCTAGAAACTGTAAAACAAGCATTTGATGCTGATACCGTATATGTTCCTGGCTGCGTAACATTGATGCTATT
>Ga0114938_1000205_pt1 | contig 47288 bp, 43 predicted proteins | sample AshMeaBigSpring_FD_88675 | JGI IMG/M metagenome (GOLD analysis project Ga0114938, IMG submission 88675) | Groundwater microbial communities from Big Spring, Nevada to study Microbial Dark Matter (Phase II) - Ash Meadows Big Spring | ecosystem: Environmental > Aquatic > Deep subsurface >...
ATGTATCCTTCTCTTCCACCCCAAAATGTATAGCCAGAACCACCTAATTCTATGGTAGCATCAATAGCCGCTTTTACCTGTGCAGCTCCATGTGTTAATACATGAAAATCAGGATTGGTGCTTGCTCCATTCATGTATCGTTTATGAGAAAATAAGTTTGCAGTTCCCCAAAGTAATTGAACCCCACTAGCTGCTTGCTTTTCTTTTGCATAAGCAACCAAGGCTTCTAAACGTCTTTCGTTTTCCAAAACATTGTTTCCATAATCTACAATGTCGGTATCATGAAAACAATAGAATGGCAAATTCATTTTGGTAATAAATTCAAAAGCAGCATCCATTTTATCTTTCGCTTTTTCTATGGGATCTAATTTTACATTCCATGGAAAAATATGTGTTGCTTCACCAAATGGATCGGCTCCACTTCCACAGAAGCTATGCCAATAAGCACAAGCAAATCGAAAATGTTCTTTCATGGGTTTGCCTGCTATTATTCTATTTTCATCATACCATCTAAACGCCATTGGATTATCACTTTCCACACCTTCAAATTTAATTTGTGGAATCCCTTTAAAAAACTCAGTTGTACCAGTAATTACATTACTCATATTTTTCTGTTTTATTGTGTATCAAAAATTGTCTTCTATGCATTTGTAAGAAGAACAAAAAGTTATAAATGTTTCATTAATAATTGTTTCCAATGTTCATAAGCATCGTTATAAGCCTCATGAACTGTAGGCTCAACTAGTTGCAGCGGCTTCATATTTGCAAATGCCTCTTTTTCACTATTGTAAATTCCTGCACCAATTCCAGCTCCTTTTGCTGCACCAATACTTCCATCTGTTTCGTATAATTCTACAGGTACATTGTTGGCATTTACAAATGCATTTACAAATACTTCACTTAAAAATAAATTGGCCTTTCCAGCTCTAATAACAGAGGGTTGAATTCCATTTTCTTTCATAATATCTAAACCATATCTAAAAGAAAAAGCAATACCTTCTTGAACGGCTCTAAAAAAATGAGCTTGAGTATGCACATTAAAGTTGATGTTTTGATAATGTGCACCGATGGTTTTATTGTTAAAAATGCGTTCTGCTCCATTACCAAAAGGCAATATAGACAAGCCTTCTGCACCTATTGAAATTTGTTTTGCTTGAGTGTTTAAGATAGCGTATTCGGTATCTGCAGCTAATAACTTTCTTGTAAAACTATTGGCAATTCCAGTTCCATTAATACACAATAAAGTACCAATTCTTGTAGTGTTTTCAGTATGATTTACGTGAGCAAAGCCGTTAATTCTAGACTGTTTATCGTATTGTAAAGTATCTCCAACACCATAAATTACACCTGATGTACCTGCAGTTGCCGCTACTTCACCGGGTTGAAATACATTTAATGAAAGAGCATTATTGGGCTGATCACCGGCTTTATAAGTAACTGGAATTTGAGGCGGCAAAGAAAGTAATTGAGCCACATCGTCTTTTAACAATCCATGTTTTGAAAAAACAGGTTGAATAGATGGAATTAATGAGGAATGAAAACCAAAATATTGCAAAACATCTGCTGAAACTTCATTGTTTCTGAAATCCCAAAAAACACCTTCTGACAAAGCAGATGCAGATGTAGTTATATTGCCTGTAAGTTGCATAGCAATATAATCACCTGGCAACATGATGGCGTCTATTTGCTCAAAAATATGTGGTTCATTTTCTTTTACCCAAGCCAATTTACTTGCTGTAAAATTACCTGGAGAATTAAGCAAATGAGATAAACATTTTTCTTCTCCAATTTGATCAAACGCTTTGTCGCCAATATTTACAGCCCTACTATCGCACCAAATAATGCTATCTCTCAGTACTTCTTGCTGTTTATTTACACAAACGAGTCCATGCATTTGATAAGCAATGCCAATAGCTGCAATATCTTGTGGATTGTACAATGCTTTGGCATGCATTTTTTGAATAGCCATTTGAGTATGTTGCCACCACATCGTTGGTGACTGTTCAGCCCAACCTACTTGTAACGCTTTTATGGCTGATTCTGTTTCTGGATATTGTGCCGATGCTACACATTGTTGAGTGTTAACGTCAACTACTGCAACTTTGATTGAAGAAGTACCTATGTCTATTCCTAATAATAACATATAGCTTGTTTATTAAAAAAACAATCGTTTTTATTTCACTCAAAATTTGGCTTTTATTTTATGCATTACAACTGCTATTTTAGAAACATAGTATGCTATCTTGTCAAAAAAAACTATTTTCACAGATAAATACTGATAAAATAACGGCTATATGCATATCAAATGAAAACACTTATTCAAAAAATATTTGTAGAAGAAAACCAATCTTTTGCTTGCAGAACCTATACTACACCCAATTTTGAAACCAATTGGCATCAACATGAAGAATATGAATTGATATTAATTACGCAAGGCTATGGAACTATCATGATAGGCGACTATGTAGGAGAATATAAAACCGGTGAAGTGTATTTTATTGCAGGTAATTTACCCCATTGGTTTCGAAAAAATCATCCTAAAATGGTTGGTAGTGCCATTGTTTGCCAATTTAAGAAAGACTTTTTTGGCAAATCGTTTTTACTGTTACCTGAATTAAAAAACATTCAATCGTTTCTTCTAAAAAAAGATGGCATTCAGCTACAGCAACAAGCATTACAAAAAGTTGCCACAAAACTTACTACCATTGAGAAGGCAAAAGGCTACGAACGATTAATGCTTTTATTAGATTGTTTGCAATGCATGGCGTTAGACTCACAAAAAATTTATTTAACCAAAAACTTTATTGCCGCTGCTAACAATATTAATCCTGCCATTGAGAAAATTATCGACTATTCATTCAACCATTATTTAGAACCCATTACATTGGCAGAAGTTGCAGCCGTTGCTGAAATGAGTATTCCTACATTTTGCAGATTTTTCAAGAAAAACTTAAAGAAAACTTACTTCGATTTTTTACAAGATGTTAGAATAAGTCATGCTTGCAAACTTTTAGCAAATAGTAACAAAACGGTATTAGAAGTGTGTTACGAAAGTGGATACAATAGTTGGGCACATTTTAGCAAACAGTTTAAACAAGTAAAACAATGTACACCAACAGCTTACCGTAAACAATTTGAATAAGGTAATAATTAATCAATATCATAAAAACACTTTTTAGAACCGAATAATTAATAAGAATGAATAAAATATTGGTTGTTGACGATGAGGAAAAACTACGTTTATTACTCTCCAAAATAATTAGCCTTGAAAACTTTGAAGTATATCAAGCAGTTGACTGTAAAACAGCTTTAAAAAAGCTTGAATTAAAAGAGATAGATGTGGTTTTATGCGATGTAAAACTTCCTGACGGCAGTGGTGTTGAACTTGTAAAAACAATTAAAGAAAAGTACTCTTTTGTTGAAGTTATACTCTTAACTGCTTATGGCAATATAGCAGATGGTGTACAGGCTATTAAAAATGGAGCTTTTGATTACATTACAAAAGGTGATGATAACAATAAAATTATTCCACTACTACATAGGGCAATTGAAAAGGTAAACCTTCAAAAAAGGGTACAACAATTAGAGAAACAGCTGGCAAACAAATACTCATTTAGTAGCATTATTGGTCATTCAAAAGCTATAAAAACTGCTACAGAAGCTGCCAAAAAAGTTGCATTAACCGATACGACTGTTTTGCTAACAGGAGAAACAGGTTGTGGCAAAGAAGTATTTGCACAGGCGATACATGCTGGTAGTAAAAGAAGTAATCGAAATTTTATTGCCGTTAACTGTTCTGCATTTAGTAAAGAATTGCTAGAAAATGAATTGTTTGGTCATAAAGCTGGTGCATTTACAGGTGCTTTAAAAGATACAAAAGGTATTTTTGAAGAAGCAAATGGTGGTACCGTTTTCTTAGATGAATTAGGGGAAATGCCTTTAGACCTTCAAGCGAAATTGCTCAGAGTATTAGAAACGGGTGAATTTTTAAAAGTTGGTGATAGTAAAACCACAAAAGTAGATGTACGCATTATTGCAGCTACCAACAGAGATTTACAAACAGAAATTACCAATCATCAGTTTAGAGAAGATTTGTTTTATCGTATTTCTGTTTTTCAAATACACTTACCTCCACTTCGTGAAAGAATTGGTGATATTGAAAATATGGCCTTGCATTTTTTAAACATTTTTGCTGTTAAAGCCAATAAACCAACATTAAAGTTATCCAACTCCTACTTACAAGCCTTACAACAACACCATTGGAAGGGCAACATACGTGAATTGAAAAATGTAATCGAAAGAAGCGTTATTTTAAGCGAAAACAATGAACTAACCATTGATACCTTACCTATCGATATACAACAATCTCAAAACACTTCTTCTAATCAGAAGCAATTATCAGCCTTTGATTTGGCAAGTGCTGAAAAACTGCACATTCAAAAAGTGTTTAATTATACCAATGGCAACAAAACCAAAACAGCAGAGTTATTAAACATTGCCTTAACCACACTTTACAGAAAACTAGAGGAATATAAAATAAGTTAACCCCCTTTTAAAACGATACGATTAACCCTTTCATTTCGAAAGGGTTTTCTTTTTCTTATACATAATGAATTGTATAAAACGCTTTACAGCATTGGGTTTTAAAAAAAGAGTATTTGTGGCAAGAGAATTGAAATCTACATGCCAAACAGAAAAAAATGAAACAATCTAAACTTCCATTAAAACACAATTTAAAGTCTTGGCATCTCTTAGCTATTTTTTATGGTTCAATAATATTCATCGGAATTTTTTACAGAATACTAAATGCTTAAACAATGCTTCATTTTATCCTCATTGCAACAGGTATTGCCTTATTTGGCCTTTTCTATGCAACCATTCAATACTTTGAAAAAATTTAATAACATGATAATCCTATTCTTTATAGCCATTGCTGTATTTGCGTATATGTGCTACGTTTTAATTAAACCCGAAAAATTTTAAACTTATGAACACAGAAATATGGGGTGTTATTGTTAGTTATGCTATTGTAATAATACTTGCTATTCCATTAGGCAGATATATGGGAAAACTATTTTCTCAGCAAAAAACTTGGCCAGATGTGTTGTTACAACCTATTGACAAACTGATATTTCGTTTAAGTGGCATCAACCCATCAAAAGTAATGACGTGGAAACAACATTTAGCAGCGTTATTAACTATTAATATCGTTTGGTTTTTACTTGCCATGTTTGTGCTTTGCAACATGGGTTGGCTACCTTTAAACCCAGATAGTAATCCATCTATGAGTGCCGATTTAGCATTCAACACAGCAATTAGTTTTATTACCAATACCAACTTACAACACTATTCTGGTGAAACTGGCATGTCGTATTTAGGACAATTAGTGGTAATGTTGTTTCAATTTATTAGTGCAGGTTGTGGCATTGCTATAGCCATAGTTGTGTTTAGAGCAATGAAAGAAAAGTCAACACAGCAACTCGGCAATTTTTATGTATTGTTTGTTCAATCATGTACCAGAATTCTATTACCCATTTCGTTATTAGTTGCTGTATTGTTCATTTTTAATGGAATGCCAATGACTTTACAAGGTAAAGATACCATTACCAATCTTCAAGGCGATACAGTTCAAGTAAGTCGTGGTCCAGTAGCGGCTTTTGTAGCCATTAAGCATTTAGGAACCAATGGTGGTGGCTTTTTTGGTGCTAATTCTGCACATCCATTCGAAAATCCAAATTATTTTACCAATATGGTAGAAATTATTGTGCAAATGTTGATTCCATTAGCACTCATTTTTACACTTGGCTTTATGCTGAACAAACGAAAATTAGCTTGGATGATTTTTGGAGTAATGACTTTAGGATTTTTATTATTGGTTATTCCTACCGTGTATAGTGAAATAAATGGAAATACTGCTTTAACAAAACTGGGTATTCAACAAAATATGGGTAGCATGGAAGGAAAAGAAATTCGTTTTGGTGCAGCAGCATCTGGCTTTTGGAGTATTGCTACCACCGTTATTTCTACTGGTAGTGTAAATGCCATGCATGATAGTTTTACCCCACTAAGTGGTATGTTTCAAATGTTAGGAATGATGATTAATGCATTTTATGGTGGTTGTGGTGTTGGCTTTTTAAACTTTTATATTTTCATTATTCTTGCTGTATTTATTAGTGGATTATTAGTAGGAAGAACACCTGAATTCTTGGGCAAAAAAATTGAAGCTAGAGAAATGAAAATTGCCATGTGCATTGCATTGCTTCATCCTTTACTTATTCTTGCAGGTACAGCAATTGCAAGCTATTTGTATGCACACAATCCTGAGGCTTATTCAGGTTGGCTAAACAATCCTGGCTATCATGGTTTTAGCGAAATGTTGTACGAGTTTACATCTTCAAGTGCCAACAATGGTAGTGGGTTTGAGGGTTTGGGTGACAATACTCCTTTTTGGAATATTAGTTGTGGCATTATAATGTTATTGGCAAGATTTTTACCCATTATTGGCCCAGTAGCTATTGCAGGTATTTTGGCAAACAAAAAATATATTCCTCAAAGTGCTGGCACACTACAAACTGATACAGCAACGTTTGGATTCATGATTTTTGCTGTTATTGTAATTATTGCTGCATTATCGTTTTTTCCAGCATTGGCATTAGGACCACTAGCAGAATATTTTTCACTACATCTATAATTTTTTTAATTATTTGTTTAACCAGCTATTGAATCGCTTTTCAGCTGCCGTTGCGTCGCACTCTTGTACGTTTATATCGCTAATCTACATTGCTCAATAGTAGCACAACAGTTGAACGGAGCGTCGCCACTATTGCCTCATGCATGTACAACAGTTGGTAAACATAAAAAACATTCAATCATGTCAGCATCAAGTAAAAAAAATAAACTTTTCGAAAGCTCACTTTTAAAGGAAGCCTTTGTTCAGTCATTTGTAAAATTGCATCCCGTAAAAATGTTTCGTAATCCAGTTATGTTTACAGTTTGGATAGGCACATTCATAATGGCAGGTGTGTGCATTTGGATTATTTTGGGCGAACAAAACCAAGGAAGTATAGGATACAATTGCACCATCACTTTTATTTTGTTCATCACTTTGTTATTTGCAAATTTTGCAGAAGCCATTGCAGAAGCTAGAGGCAAAGCCCAAGCCAATAGCTTACGTAAAACCAGAGAAACCACACCTGCTAAACTAGTGCAGGCTGTTGGTGACATATATACCAATGAAATAAAAATTGTACCATCATCCTATTTACAAAAAGGCGATGTGTTTGTATGTGAAGCAGGCGATGTAATACCAAATGATGGAGAAATTATTGAAGGTTTAGCCACTATTGACGAAAGTGCCATTACTGGTGAAAGTGCCCCCGTAATACGTGAAGCTGGTGGCGATAAAAGTAGCGTTACTGGTGGCACCAAAGTATTATCAGATAGAATAATGGTTAGGGTTACAACAGAACAAGGTGAAAGTTTTTTAGACAAAATGATTGCTTTAGTAGAAGGAGCTTCTCGTCAAAAAACACCAAACGAAATTGCATTAACCATTTTATTAGCAGGTTTTACGCTGGTATTTATTATTGTAACAGTTACGCTTCAGCCATTTGCAGCTTATGCACAAACACCTATTACCATTGCTGCATTCATTGCTTTATTTGTATGCCTTATTCCAACTACAATTGGTGGATTATTATCTGCCATTGGTATTGCTGGTATGGACAGAGCTTTAAGAGCAAACGTAATTACCAAAAGTGGTAAAGCTGTAGAAACTGCAGGAGATATTGACGTGTTACTACTAGATAAAACAGGAACCATTACTATTGGCAACAGAAAAGCCACACAATTTTATGCAGCCAATGGTATAGATGCTACTTACTTTATAAATGCAGCCGTTTTAAGCTCTTTAGCCGATGATACACCTGAAGGGAAATCTATTATTGAATTGTCTGGTTCTCAACCGAAAAATGAAAGCATTCCAAATGCTCGTTTTATCAAATTTACAGCCGAAACAAGAAGCTCAGGAATAGATTTTAATAACACTCGTATTCGTAAAGGAGCATCTGACGCTATTCAGCAATTAGTTGAAAAAGCAGGTAATGTTTTCCCATCTGATATTGCTGAACGTGTAAAACAAATTTCTAGCAATGGAGGAACACCACTTGTAGTAGCAGAAAATGAACAAGTTTTGGGCGTTATAGAATTACAAGATATTATAAAACCAGGTATTAGTGAACGATTTGAACGCTTACGTAAAATGGGCATTAAAACCGTTATGGTTACTGGCGACAATCCTTTAACAGCAAAATTTATTGCCGAAAAAGCTGGTGTAGACGATTTTATTGCCGAAGCGAAACCTGAAGACAAAATGAACTACATTAAAAAAGAACAAAGTGAAGGTAGATTGGTAGCCATGATGGGTGATGGAACTAACGATGCACCTGCACTTGCTCAAGCTGATGTAGGAGTAGCCATGAATAGTGGAACACAAGCGGCTAAAGAAGCAGGTAATATGGTTGACTTAGATAACGATCCAACAAAATTGATTGAAGTAGTAGAAATAGGAAAACAGTTGCTAATGACAAGAGGCACTTTAACTACATTTAGTATTGCCAACGATGTGGCTAAATATTTTGCTATTGTGCCGGCTCTTTTCATATCATCTATTCCTAGTTTACAAGGCTTAAATATTATGCACCTACATAGTGCAGAAAGTGCCATTTTATCGGCAGTTATTTTTAATGCAATCATTATTCCTTTACTTATTCCGTTGGCATTAAAAGGCGTTGCTTACAAACCCATTGGTGCAAGTGCCTTGTTAAGAAGAAATTTATTAATCTACGGAGTTGGTGGTATTCTTATTCCATTTATTGGAATTAAAGCATTAGATCTTATTGTATCACTCTTTATTTAAAACAAACAATATGAAACCATTTATTTTTCAATCTATACGAATAACGCTTGTTTTTTTAGTTCTTTTTTCAGGCATTTATACCATTCTTGTACTTGGTTTTGCACAATTAAGCAGACATAAAGGCAATGGTGAAACAATTATGAACAATGGCAAAAAATATTACAGCAATATTGGTCAAACATTTACGAACGATGCATATTTCTGGTCTAGACCATCAGCTGTTGCTTATAATGCAGCAGGTTCGGCAGGTAGCAATAAAGGACCAACAAATCCTGACTATTTAAAGCAAGTTAAAGCAAGAATTGATACGTTTTTAGCTCACAATCCTACCGCTAAAGCCTCAGAAATTCCATCAGAATTGGTAACAGCAAGCGGAAGCGGTTTAGACCCTCATATTTCTGTTGATGCAGCCAATATTCAAGTAAAAAGAATTGCGAAAATTAGAGGAATTGCAGCAGGCAATTTGCAGCAATTAATCATGAACAATACCGAAAAACCTTTATTTGGATTTTTAGGAACAGAAACAGTTCATGTTTTAAAACTCAACTTAGCATTAGATCATTTAAAATAGAAAGAATGAAAAAATTGTTTTTCTGCTTATTGCTGATTGCTAGTTTTACTACCAATGCACAAATAGATAGTAGTAAGCCCAATCTTACAATTAGCGGATATGTAGAAACTTACTACAGCTACGACTTTAATAAGCCTTCCAATCATAACAAACCCTCATTTTTTTATGCTTACAATCGGCATAATGAAACCAATTTAAATCTAGGCTTTATAAAAGCAGCTTACATCAGTAAAAACACTAGAGCAAATTTTGCTGTTGCTACGGGTACTTATATGAATGCAAATTTGGCTGCTGAAAATGGGGTTTTAAAAAACATTTTTGAGGCAAATGTGGGTTTACAACTGAGTCAAAAGAAAAATCTATGGTTAGATGCTGGTATTTTTTCATCTCATATTGGTTTTGAAAGTGCAATTGGAAAAGATTGTTGGACGCTAACTAGAAGTATTCTTGCCGATAATTCGCCTTATTACGAATCTGGTGTAAAACTCTCGTACACATCTGCTAATGAAAAGTGGTTTTTAAGTGCTTTACTCTTAAATGGATGGCAACGTATACAACGTATTGATGGCAACAACACCCCTAGTTTTGGACATCAAATTACTTATAAACCAAATTCAAAAATCACCATCAATAGTAGTTCATTTATTGGAAACGATAAGCCAGATAGCGTAAAGCAAATGAGATACTTTCATAATTTTTACAGCATTATTCAACTAACGGATAAGTTGGCATTAACAACAGGATTTGATATTGGAGCAGAACAAAAAGCTAAGGGCAGCAAGGCTTACAATATTTGGTATTCACCCATAATGATTGTAAAAATTAATCCAAGTGAAAAACATCAATTTGCAGCAAGAATTGAGTATTATAACGATAAAAACGCTGTACTTATTCAAACAAATACACCATTTACCTTGAAAACATTGGGTTATTCATTAAATTACGATTATGCGGTTGCACCAAATATTTTGTGGCGATTAGAAGCTAGAGGACTAAATGCAGAGAATCCTGTTTTTCTTAGAAAAGACAATCTTGTAAATAACAACTTTATTTTAACCACAGCCTTAGCCATTTCATTCTAATGAATAGTAAAGACCAAACAGTACAGCATTTTCTTGATTTAATTAAAAAATCGAGACGAGGTAAATTTAAAATTTACATTGGTATGAGTGCAGGTGTAGGCAAAACTTATCGAATGCTGCAAGAAGCACATGCTTTACTGAAAAATGGAATTGATATAAAAATTGGCTACATCGAAACGCATAATCGACAAGAAACACACAGCTTACTACAAGGTTTACCAATTATTCCAAGAAGAAATATTTTTTATAAAGGAAAGGAATTGGAAGAATTAGATGTACATGCTGTTATTGGATTACGACCAGAAGTTGTAATTATAGACGAATTGGCTCATACAAATATTGAAGGAAGTAAAAACGAAAAACGCTGGCAAGATGTGTTGGAAATATTAGATGCTGGAATAAACGTAATTTCTGCTGTAAACATTCAACATATTGAAAGCTTGAATAACGAAGTAAAAGAAATTACAGGAATTGAAGTGGCAGAACGAATTCCAGATAAAGTATTGGCAATTGCAGACGAAGTGGTAAATATAGATTTAACGGCTGATGAATTGATAACAAGACTTAAAGAAGGCAAAATTTACAAAGCCGATAAAATTGAAACAGCTCTCAACAATTTTTTTAAAAGCGATCATATTTTGCAACTAAGAGAATTAGCTTTAAAAGAAGTGGCAGCACAAGTAGTTAGAAAAGTAGAAACAGAAATAAAAAAAGTAAACACAATTAAACACGAACGTTTTTTAGCATGTATTAGCTCTAATGAAACAACTGCCAAAACTGTGATTCGAAAAACAGCTAGACTTGCAAATTATTACAATAGCAGTTGGTACACCTTATATGTACAAACACCTGAAGAAAGTAGCGACAAAATTGCTTTAGATAAACAAAGACACCTGATTAATAATTTTAAACTTGCTACAGAATTAGGTGCCGAAATTATTAAAGTAGAAAGCAAAAACATTGCTACAGCAATTATGGAGTTGTGTGAAGAACGAAAAATAACCACTATTTGTATTGGCAAACCACACTTTAGTTTATTGAGAATTATTCTTGCTACCAATGTGTTTAACCAACTACTTAAAAAACTATCGGTAAACAATATTGACCTTGTAATTTTGAGTTAATGAAAATAAAAGGGAAACTATCAATGGGTATAGGATTATTATTCGTAATGATTCTGCTACTTACCACTATTAGCGTTGCATATATTAATCGTTTAAATAGTGAAACTAAAAACATTTTAGTTGCCAACTTCAATTCACTAGACTATTTAAGAAAAATGCAACTAGCTATAGATAATGATATTATTCATGCTGATGCTAAACAATTATTTACCAATAATCTTCTCTTACAACAAAACAACATTACTGAAATAGGTGAAAAAGAACTTACTAACAATCTTGCTCAGCTTTTTTTTCAACTACAAAAAAATCCAAATAACGATGTTTTAAAAAAGCAAGTGAGAAAAACAATGTCAGACATTGTGTTATTAAATATGCTTGCTATTGAACGTAAAGGAAAAATTGCCGAACAAACCGCATCTAACTCACTTTTTTGGATTACTATAGTTGGCACAGTTTGCTTTATTATTGCATTAACAATGCTTTTTAATTTACCAGGAAATATTGCCAATCCTATTCAACAACTTACCCAAAGCATTATAGAAATTGCTGCCGAAAACTATGCTCAAAGAGTGCATTTTAAAAAACAAAATGAATTTGGCGATTTAGCTGCTGCATTTAATACAATGGCCGAAAAATTAGAAGAATATAAAGCTGGAAATATTGAAAAATTATTGATTGAAAAAAAGCGAATTGAAACACTCATCAACAATATGAACGACCCTGTTATTGGATTGGATCAATATCAAAAAATATTGTTTATGAACAATATGGCTTTACAAATTACTGGCTTAAAAGCTGAATATATCATTGGAAAATCAGTTGAAGAAATTGCTTCTAAAAACGACTTGATTAAAAATTTAACCCAAGAATTATTCAACAACAATACTGTAAGCAAAAATGCTAAAGTAGAGCCTATAAAAATTTTTGCGGATAATAAAGAAAGTTATTTCGAAAAGGAAATTATTCCGATTAAAATTATTCCAACTGGTGAACAAGCAGAAATTGAAATTGGAAAGGTTATTTTGCTACAAAACATTACGCAATACAAAGAATTAGACTTTGCAAAAACAAATTTTATAGCCACAGTATCTCATGAATTCAAAACGCCTATTTCTGCAATAAAACTAAGCACTCAATTGCTTGAAAACAAACAAATTGGGCTGCTTAATCAAGAGCAGACAAGTCTTGTAGAAAGCATTAAAGACGATGCAGAAAGGCTGTTAAAAATTACTACAGAACTTTTAAATATTACACAGTTAGAAAGTGGAAATATTCAACTTTCTATTGCATCTTGTAACCCACTAACCATTGTACAAAATGCTATAGATGCCACAAAAACACAAGCAGAACAAAAGCATATTCAAGTGATTGTAAACAAGAGCGATGAAGCGTTGACAATGCTTGCAGATAGCGATAAAACCACTTGGGTTTTAACCAATCTTTTATCAAATGCAATTAAAAATTCTTTCGAAGATTCTTCTATTTTCATTTCAATAAACTCAATTGATGATTGTGTTTCAATTGCTGTAAAAGATAGTGGACAAGGTATTGCACCCATTTATCAAGAAAAAATATTCGATCGTTATTTTCGAATTCCTGGCAATCAAAACAGTGGTACAGGATTGGGGTTATCTATTTCAAAAGAGTTTATTCAAGCACAAGGTGGAAAAATTACTTTGAAAAGTGAACTTGGTGTAGGCAGCACATTTTCAATACATTTAAACGAATCAAAGCCTTCTAATTAACACCACCACCCCTATTTTACAAATAATCAACCTAATAACCCTAAAACTGATAGCTTAATCCAATTGCCAATCTTCTAAGTATATACTCTTTTTTTCTTGGTATTTGAATGGTATTTGTACCGTTAAACACTTGTTCATCATACAATTCATGTATTGTTTTTACATTGTAGCCAATATTAAAATTTAAGTGATGTTGGCGGTTCATTTTCAAACTGTATCCTAAGCCAAATGCATATACATAACCGTTGTTGTAAACAGCAGTTGTTGTTTCAGAACTCCACAAACCCCAACGTACATCAGTATATTTCTGTACTTGAGTAGCCCAAGCAACAGAATATCCCAAACTGACATATACAAATGGTTTATTTTCTTTTTTACCCAAATAGTATTGGTATGTAGTTTGAATAGGAACTGTTCTAAAAAAATAATAATCAATTCCTAAGCCCATTGTTAATTGATGATTGTTTTGCAAAAAACCTGTAGATAATGAAACTGCACTAGAAACATTTTCGTTGCCATTTATAACTTGCACTTGTGGCTGTACAATCCATTTCATTTTCTGTTTTGTTTGTGCAAGAACAAGAGAAAAACAACTTTGAACCAACAAGAAAACAACCATTAATAAAGGTTTCATTACTGAACATTTAAACTAAGTTGACTAATTATTTTTGCACTATTTGGTTGTGAATAATCGATACAAAACAACCCTTCTTTTGCAACCACAAATGCATAACCGTTGATAGCAATTACATCGAACGTATTCATGCCAGTAACAGTAGTTAACAACTTAATATTTTGCACATTAGCAGCATCAAATACTTTTAATCCTGCACTTCCATCACAAATCATTAATAAGTTACCATCTTTTGATAAGCCATGTGGATTGGTTAATGAATAACTTTTAATTAATGTAGGGTTCGATAGATTGGCAATATTTACCACATCTAATTGGTTAGTAAATCCTCCACAAAAGTTGCCGCTTCTAAGTGTTACATAAGCAAATTTATCATCTGCAATTACAGGATCACAAACCCTAGCATGTGTAAACGAGCCTGTTTTTACAGGATTATCAACATTACTTACATTAAAAATATGCATACCTGTATTGCTTCCTAAAAACAAATGATTGCCAAAAGGAAAAATTGTTTCAACATCAAAAACACCAGTTTCAACAGATTTTACATAATTGGGGTTTTCAGCAACCGTGGTGTTAAAAACTTTAATATCGCTATTACTTACCGTATACATTCTATCTTGCAACAAAGCAAATCTTGCCATCGAACCTCCAATTCCATTCATTGACTTTGATGCGGCAAGTGGTGATGCAGAACTTGCAAAGAAAACGCCCCAATTTTCTCTTTTTAAACTTTGAATAGCGTCTTTAGAAATAATGGTATCTACCCTTACCCAATTGGTAATAATCAAACTCGTATCTGGAAAAAAATCTCGGTAAACTCTGTGTGGAAATACGCCATTAATTACCTTTTTGTTTACAACCGATAACGGGTTTGTAATGTCAATTGCAACCAAAGAAGTGTAACAATCAACATATAAAATGTTATCTCTTACTGCCATATCCACATTTCCTGGCACATGAATAAAAGATACTTTTTTAGGTGAAGTAGGATTTCTGTAATCAATTACATGAACACCTTTATTTACATCATTCACAAAAACAAATCCATCTTTTATAAATAATTTTCCCACCGATTGAATGGCAGTTGGTGCACTACTTTTTATATTGGCAAAAACATCGGTTTTAGTAGCATAAACAGGTCTGTAAAAAGTATACTGCTCCGTTACTGTATCTTTAATACAGCCTTGAAATACAATTGTTGTAAACACAAAAATTGCACACAACAGTAATTGATTAATCAATTTTTTCATGTTATTTTCTTTTTTTATTGAAGGAAAAGGAACGATTGTACTGTAATGAAAAATGTGAGAAATAAAGTTTTGGTTGCACTTGCTGATGTATAGGGGTAAATGATTGTTGCACAACAAAACCCAACTTACTTGATGGGTTTAATCCATAAAAAACACCAGCACTTGCACTTACAAAATACGTTTGTTCTAAACTAGCATTTTTATAAAAATATTGGTAATTATCGCTTGTAATCAACCAATTTTTACTAAATGCTATTGAAAAAATAGTGTTGGCAGCAATAGAAATTGGATGTTTTTTGTTTGGAGAAAATGTATACTCCAATCCTACAGGTACTTGCAATAAATGAGCATAGTTTGAAACTTTTTTTTGCCTTCCAAAATTATTTGCAGCAACCAATCTACTGTTTTGTCCCAGTGCCGTGTCTTCACTTAAGGTTTGTTTGGAATGATAGAAAGAATATTGAACGCCAATTGTGTAAGCCCAATGTTTGTTTAAATGCGTTTGTTGCAAGACTCCAAAAGATAATTGTAATCCTTTTGATGGCTGAATTGTTGCTGTATTACTAGGCAAATTGCCAGATGTACCAACGCTTCCTAAGCTTCCTGCATTTGAAGCAAAAACTTGTTCTGACTTTTGAGTCGATATTAAAAAACCATTATTGATATTAAGCCAACCTGCTGAAAAATTCCAATACCATTTTTTAGATGTTGCCTTTTTTACCGATGGTAAATTTATTGTATCAGGTTGATTGGTAGATTTTACAATTGCCAAAGTAGAATCTTTTGTTTCAATTGCTTCATCCTTAATAATTATATCCGATTGATTGGTATTTGTAAATGATAAACTATCAGTAAAATGAATACCATTTTTGTTGTTTTGAATACTTAGAATTGAGTCGATATTTTTTGCTGCATTATTCGTTTTTACAGTCAACTCTTTTGATGATTGTTTATTTGAAACAATTTTATTTATAGCATTTAAACCCAAAAAAATATTGTCTTTATCATTTTCGTTTAATGTACTTACTTTTTGTTGCTTAGATTTTTTTCTAGTTGAAGTAACAGCTACTTTTTTAACTAATTCATTGTTATTTTTTTGAATAGAAATTGTGGATGAACCTAAATTATTTGTTTGTTGAGATTTTGCAATAGCTTGTTTTTGTGCAACAGTTATAGGCTTAGTTGTTATAGAATTTACAAACCAAAAACAACAGCCAATAAATAGAAAAATACCAAGCATAAGCCACCAAAAAGGTAGTACTCTTCTCTTCTTTTCAGGATGCAATGCTTTTTCAATTTCAGTCCAAACCATCGATGAAGGCTGCATCTGAAAATGCTTTAGCTGCTGTTCTATATGTTTTTCAAATTCTCCTTTCATACATTTTTTTTTCTAACTGTTGATCCATTTGTTCAATATGTTTTATGAGTAATGCCCTTGCTCTGCTATATTGACTACGAACGGTATTTACATTTATGTTTAATAAAGTAGAAACTTCCATATGGTTAAATCCTTCTACGGCAATAAGGTTAAAAATTGTTTGATAACCTGTTGGCAACTGCCTAATCAACTCTATCAAATCTTTTGTTTCTATGTAATGAATGGGGGTTTCTTCAGTTATAGGATGCACAGCTATATCTTCCAACTGCATGTCTTTTTTGTATCGATTGTGTTTGTTTAAATAGGTAATGGCTGTATTTACCATTATTCGTCGTATCCAAGCAGCAATATCACCATCCATTCTGTATTGATGCAAACTTTTAAACACTTTTATAAATCCTTCTTGCAACACATCTTCTGCATCTTCTACACTTTTGGTGTATCTATAGCAAACGCCCAACATGCTTGGTGCATACATGTTGTATAAATCATGTTGTGCACTTCGCTTGTTTTTAAGGCAATCTTTTATAATCTGCAGCGTATTTGTCATTTTAATATTCTAATTGACTAACAAACAATTCATTTCATTGCATGTAGTATCCATTTTTTTGTTTTTGATGAATGTATAATTACAATGATAGTCTATCATCAAAATATTTGATAGGTTATTTCGTTATTATGTTACTTGTAATTGTACGATAAATGCCTATGCATAAGTAAATTAACCAATAATAGTATATGTTTTTATCCGCTTTTCGTAGAATATTCACTGCAACAATATTGTTAGTTTGTACCATTAAAGTGTGTGCACAACAATCTGGAGCAATTGGTTTTCATTTAAATGTAAACGAATTTATGGGTGATATTAGCGGAAATAGACCCGATTTTTATCAATTTAAGTTCAACAGAGTTGGAGCAGGATTTTCACTGCAGCAATACCTGAGCAAATCATTTAATTTAGTCGAATATGTAGGCTTTAGTGGTATTATTTATCAAAATGCAAATAGAACAAAAGGTGTAGATGCTAACTTACTGGGATTACAAGTTCAACTAAAATACAAACTCAACAACGATTATTTATTGAAAGAAAAATCATTTTTTGCTCCTTTTTTAATTGGTGGTTTGGGTTTTACAAACATAGAATCGAGAAAATACATCAACAATCCTTCTTTTTCAAATGCCAATATTATTCAACAAAGCTTCTCTACGCTTTCTGCTGGTTATGGTGTTCGTTTTCAATTTACCCCCATTTTTGGCATTGATGTAAGCAGTATTTTTCACATGCCTATTAACGATGCATGGGATGGTGAAGTAAGAAATAGATATAATGATATTTTTTTACAGCATAATGTTGGCTTGGTATTTAACTTCAAAAATAAAACATCAAAAACAACCACAGCAAAGCCCATTAATAACAATAATAATGATACCGACGGAGATGGTGTAAAAGATAAAGATGATGCTTGTCCAAATACGCCAAAAGGTGCAAGAGTCGATTATTTTGGCTGTCCAGTTCAAACAAAAGTCAATAATCAAATGGTTGCAGAAACAGATTCTGATAATGATGGTGTACCTGATAGTAGAGACAATTGCCCAAAAACAGTGAAAGGAACAAGGGTAGATTATTTTGGCTGCCCTGTTACTGTAGCTCAAAATACTGCACCCACTTCTGCATCTTCTACCAATATAAATGCAGATAGTGATAATGATGGAATAAAAGATGCATCAGATAAATGTCCGAACACACCTGTAGGAACTGCTGTAGATGTAAATGGTTGTCCTGTAATTGTAAACGACAAAGATTCAGATGGTGATGGTGTAAAAGATTCAGAGGATAAATGCCCTACTACTTTTGGCGATTACAACAATAGTGGTTGTCCCGTTATTAAGGAAGAAACCAAAAAGCGACTCAATTTTGCAATGAGGGGCATCAATTTTGAAACCAATAGCCATCAATTGGTAGCTTCTTCTTATTTTTTACTGAATGAAGTGGTAGAAATAATGAAAGAATATCCTGATTATAGCTTAAGAATGACTGGCCACACCGATAATGTTGGCGATGAAAATAAAAATTTAAAACTATCACAACGAAGAGTAGAAACTGCAAAGAAATATTTAATCAGTAAAGGTGTTGCAGCCAATAGAATTGAGGCTATTGGTTATGGAGAAACGAAACCCAAAGATTCAAACGCAACAAGTATAGGACGTGCAGAAAACAGACGAGTAGAATTGGAACTTTTTTTAAGATAATTATTTAGATAAAACATCCTTTAATTTTGTTGGCAATATTTCCACAATATATTTGCGTTTATGCAGCCTATAGCCTCATTTGCAGAAGGAAAAGTTTTATTGTTCAACAAACCTATTAATTGGACAAGTTTTGATATTGTAAAAAAAGTACGATACTTAATTAAAGTAAAAAAAGTAGGTCATGCAGGTACATTAGACCCCTTAGCTACTGGATTATTAATTGTTTGTACAGGAAAATTTACCAAACAAATTAATGCCTATATGGGCATGGAAAAAGAATATACAGGAACATTTACTTTAGGAAACACCACACCAAGTTTTGATTTAGAAACTGAACCAGAAAATTTTAAAGATTGTTCACATCTTACTCTTGAAGAAATACATCAAGCAGCAGCAACATTTGTAGGCGATATTTTACAAATGCCTCCACAACACTCTGCCATTAAAAAAGATGGACAACGATTGTACTTATCTGCAAGACAAGGCATTGAAGTAAAAGTAGATCCAAGACCTGTACATATTGCAGCTTTTGAAATTACAGATATTCAATTGCCCATTGTTTCATTTAGAGTTGTTTGTTCTACAGGCACATATATAAGAAGCCTAGCCAACGATTTTGGTGCAGCTCTTGGAGTTGGTGCGTATATGAGTAGCTTATGTAGAACAAGAATTGGTGATTTTCACTTGCAAAATGCAATACAAATTCAAGATTTTATAGAAGAAATAAATACCATCCGCAAAAACGAATCAGCTGAATAGTTTTATAAATTCTCATTCTTGATGAAAAAAAATTTCCTGTAAAAATGCTGTATTCAGCATTTTTACAGGAAATAAATTGTGTTTGGTAATTTGTTTTTTCTACAAATAACTAAAGAGAGAAATTAAGAAGTAGATGCCATTTCTTCTGCCCATTTATCTCTTTCATCGGGACTAAATTTCCAAGGTGCAAAATTGTTTTCAATATTGCTAAATGTTCCATTCCACTCTTGAGGTGCATTGCTTTCTTCCATAATCAAACTTCTTCTTAATTCTACAATAATATCTAAAGGAGCAATACTTACAGGGCAAGCTTCTACACATGCATTGCAAGTTGTGCAAGCCCTTAATTCTTCAACAGAAATATAATCGTGTAACAACGATTTTCCATCGTCTACAAATTGTTTATTTTGATTAATGTTTTTCCCTACTTCTTCTAATCGATCCCTTGTTTTCATCATAATTGATCTTGGGCTTAACAGTTTACCTGTTTGGTTAGCAGGGCATTCTGTAGAGCATCGTCCACATTCGGTGCAACTATAAGCATCTAACAAATTTTTCCAACTTAAATCAAATACATCTTTTGCTCCAAAACGAGCAGGTGGTGCAGCATCAGTTGGTGCTAGTTCAGGTTGCATTGCATACAAAACCTCGTTTTGTACACTTGGCATATTTTTCATTTTGCCCATCATTTCTAATCTTGCAAAATAGGCATTTGGGAAAGCCAATGCAATATGTAAATGTTTAGAATAAGGCAAATAATTTAAAAATGCCAAAATGCCAACAATATGCAACCACCAACAACTTCTCTCTATAAAAACTAAAGATTCATTTGACAATGAAATAAACAACGGGTGTAAAAAACTAGACACTACAAAATTGCCTGTACTATGTTCGGCATAATGAGGTTCATTTCTACCTTGTAACAAAGTATCTGTGGCATTCATGGTTAAAAACAAAGCCATTAAAACAATTTCTGTAATTAAAATATAATTAGCATCTGAAGCAGGCCAACCTTTTAAATCTTTGCTAATAAAACGTTTTATTTTAAGAATATTTCTTCTGGTTAAAAACATAACACAAACCAACAAAACCCCTAAAGCCAATATTTCAAAAACGTTAATCAACCAATTGTATAGATTACCTAAGTACGGTGCAAACAAACGATGCGTTCCTAAAACACCATCTAAAATAATTTCTAATACTTCAATATTGATGATTATAAAACCTGCATAAATTATTAAGTGCATAACCGCTAGTAACGGATTTTTAAACATTTTTTTCTGCCCCAAAGCCAATAAAAAAACATTGTTCCAACGGAGTTTTTGATTGTCTGAAAAATCTTCATCTTTTCCCAAAAAAATATTTCGTTTAATTTCCATTGCTTTCTTCCAAAAAAAATAAATAGCAACGGCAGAAATGGCAATAAAAGCAACCTGTTGAAGTATTTGCATAGCACAATTGTTAGGTAACGAAGTTAAAGAAATTCAGAAGCCATAAATACGAATGATGAATGTTTCTTTTCACATTTAATAATAACAAACCAATGCTATTCTAGTTTTGTTGGCTATGCTTTTCCTGAAATTTTGTATGTTACTAAACCTACTATTTCTTTGATTAATCTTGGCCACTCAGACAAAATATATGCAGATGGAAAAATAAAATCTTCTACATCGAATCGATAATCGATTACACTAAATGCACTTGGATGAATAACCGTTTGTAACCCTAATTTTGAAAATACAGCTTTTGTTCTTCTTGAATGAAATGCAGAAGTTATTACGACTATAGGTGATTTGATATGTAATGAATCAATTATTTTTTTGGAGAAAAGAGCATTCTCATAGGTATTTCTAGAAGCATTCTCTACCAATAATACACTATCAGGAACACCATTTGCCAAGAATTCTTTACGAACAAAATATGCCTCAGGTGGTTCTTTTTGCTGAATTGAACCTACACCACCACTAATGATTATTTTATCGATAATACCTTGTTTGTACAATTTTAGCGTTTGGATAAATCTGTCGCTACTAGTATTAAAATAGCCTTTATCATTCTTATCAAAAGCAGAAAAACCTCCTAAAACTACACCAATTTTGTAATGCTTGTTGGGTTGCAATTCTGAAACATTTTGTTGCCACAAAAGCATTATTTTTTGATAAATAAATGCATTTGAGAAAAAAAGAAAAAGAATGCTAGCAACAATTAAAAGTCTTTTTTTTAGTCGAATAGAATGTACAAAAAAACGAACAATCAATAGAATAAGTATCCAGTTAAGTGGCAACAATAAAAACTGTAATAATTTTGATAATATAAAAAACATAGTACCAAAATAAGCAAATAAAGCAATAACAAAATAATTGCTTACAAGAACCTACTGCTTACTTCTACAATTTTTTTATCCGCTCCATATTTGTAAAATCCTTCACCCGATTTTACACCTAGTTTTTGAGCCATTACCATATTTACCAATAAAGGACAAGGAGCATATTTAGGATTGCCAAAACCTGTGTGTAAAACTTGAAGAATACTTAAACAAACATCTAAACCAATGAAATCGGCTAATTGCAATGGCCCCATTGGATGTGCCATTCCTAATTTCATAATGGTATCAATGGCTTCTACATCGGCAATTCCTTCATACAAACTATAAATTGCCTCATTAATCATGGGCATTAAAATTTTATTGGCAATAAATCCTGGATAATCGTTTACAATACATGGAACTTTTTGTAGTTGCTTACTAAGCTGTTCTATTGTAGCTGTAACTGTTTGTTCAGTAGAATAGCCATTAATAATTTCTACCAATTTCATTACAGGTACAGGATTCATAAAATGCATTCCGATCACTTTTTCTGGTCTTGAAGTAACAGATGCAATTTTTGTGATAGAAATAGAAGATGTATTTGATGCTAAAATACAATGTGGTGGAGCCACTGCATCTATCTGTTTAAAAATATCTAGTTTTATTACTTCATTTTCTGTAGCTGCTTCTACAACCAAATCTGCATCTTTTACACCTTCGCTAAGTATAGTATTGGTAGTAATATTTGCTAGTGTAGCTTGTTTTATTTCTAGAGAAATGAGTTCTTTCTTAAGCTGCCTATCTAAATTGTTTTCAATGGTAAGCAACGCTTTTTGTAGTTGTTGAGGTTGTACATCAATTAATGTAACAGTAAATCCATTTTGTGCAAACACATGTGCAATTCCATTTCCCATGGTTCCTGCACCAATAACGGCAATGTTTTTCATACGGCAAAAGTGTAATGTAATACGTAAATATATGTTACTATAAAAAGTAGGCTATTTTTTTCTTTTAAAATCTCCCCTTTTCCACGACTTTACAAAATCGGCCCAAGCAAACGGATTTAAAATATTAATAGGCGGTAATTGACCAGCATAATAATACTTACTTGCTTGTTGTTTTAATTGAAAATTTACAGCTTCTCTTCCGTCTGCTGGTAAAGTAGATAATAATATTCTTCTTGCTGCTTCATCTGTATTTCTTCTAGCAATTTCGTAGGCGTCGTCAGGTACTCTTGTATTCACAAAATCTCTCTCAAATTGCTCTCTTGTTGGTCTTGGACGTAAAATGGTTGCTGGCAAATAAGCCGTATCAGTTACCATTAATTGTATAACACTGTATTGGTTATCGGTTAAATCGTATGGAATTTGAATGTCTTTGTCTTTAAAGCCTACAGATGAAAAAGTAATTTTATCTCCCTTCAAAACAGCTATAGAAAAAACACCGTCATTGTTGGTGATGGTTCCTCTTCCTTTTCCTACAACAATTACACTTGCAGATGGTACACCTCTTAAACTATCTGCTGTCATCACAATTCCAAAAAGTTGAATAACAGAGTCTTTAGATACTGGTTTTTGTTGTGCTTGTATTTTGCAGCAACCAATGGCAACAATCAGTAAAATGAGTAGTTTTTTGTTCATTATAATAAAAGTAATAAATCTTTATTTTATACAATAGTAACGCTGTAAAAGAAAAATTGTTAAGTGCTTTTGTATTTCGCAACAAAGTACGGTGGCTAGTAACTAATTTTGCCACGAATTCTTTTTTTTAACAAAAACTTTCGTGATGACAGAAGCAGACGTATTAAAAGCCCTGAGTAATGTTCAAGAGCCTGATTTAGGAAAAGATTTAGTTACCTTAAACATGATAAAAGACATTGCTATTGATGGTAATGCAGTTTCTTTTACCATTGTTTTAACCACACCTGCTTGCCCAATGAAGGAAATGATGAGCAAAGCAAGTGAAAATGCTATTAAATTATTGGTAAATAAAGAAGCTATTGTAAAAGTAAACTTTACTTCAAATACCAGCACCAACAGAAAAGATACACAACAAGTATTAGGTGGCGTAAAAAATATTATTGCTGTGGTAAGTGGAAAAGGTGGTGTTGGTAAAAGTACCGTTTCTGCCAATATTGCATTAGCATTAGCAGAAGGTGGTGCAAAAGTAGGACTAATGGATGCAGATATTTATGGTCCTAGTGTTCCGATTATGTTTGGTGTAAGAGGAGAACGACCAATGATGAAAGAAGTGAATGGAAAAGGCATGATTGTACCTCTAAATAAATTCGGAATTCAATTGATGAGTATTGGTTTATTAGTAGATGAAAAAAATGCGGTGGTTTGGCGTGGACCAATGGCTAGCAGTGCTATTAAACAATTTGTTACCGATGTAGAATGGGGTGAACTTGATTATTTAATTATTGATATGCCTCCAGGAACAGGAGATATTCATTTAACCTTGATGCAAACAGTACCTGTAACAGGTGTTGTAATTGTAACTACACCTCAAAATGTAGCACTTGCAGATGCTAAAAAAGCCATTGCAATGTTTGGACAGGCACAAATAAATGTACCGATTATTGGATTAGTAGAAAACATGGCATATTTTACGCCCGACGAATTACCAAACAACAAATATTATTTGTTTGGAAAAGAAGGTGGAAAAAAATTAGCAACAGAATATGATTTACCATTTTTAGGAGAAGTGCCTTTGGTACAATCGATTAGAGAAGGTGGTGATGAAGGTGTTCCTGCAATGGTAAATACACATCAATTAGCAAAGGATGCCTTTGTAAAAGTAACAGCAACAGCAGTACGAAATATTGCAATGAGAAATGCAAATATTCCTAAAACGCAATTGATAGAAGTTACAAACTAATTTTTTTAAAGTATTATTTAAGTATTTATCAAATAAAAAAGTCTGTCTCGTTAAATCAAGACAGACTTTTTTTATTCTTGTTATTTTTATTTACAAACTAGCGTTTTCAGCAGTTTCTTTTTTCTTCAACTCAAAATAAATTTTACCGTTTTCTTTATCTAATTGAGCCAATAATAAATCTCCATCTTTTACATTCATATTCAAAATTTCCTCAGCTAGTGGATCTTCCAAATATTTTTGAATTGCTCTGTGCAAAGGTCTTGCTCCATATTGAGAATCGTAGCCTTTATCTGCAATAAAATCTTTGGCTTCTGTAGAAATTTCAAGTGTAAAACCTAGACTATTCAAGCGTTTGTATACACCTTTCATTACAATATCAATAATAGAGAAAATATTTTCTTTGGTTAATGAATTAAAGATGATTACATCATCAATTCTATTCAAAAACTCGGGAGAAAATGTTTTCTTCAAAGCCTTTTCAATAACTGCTTTATTGTTTTCTTCTTGATTTTGCATTCTTGAAGCGGTTGCAAAACCAACACCATCACCAAATTCTTTTAACTGTCTTACACCAATGTTAGAAGTCATAATGATTAAGCTATTCTTAAAATCAATTTTTCTTCCTAAGCCGTCGGTCAATTGTCCATCATCTAAAACTTGTAACAAAATATTATAAATATCAGGATGGGCTTTTTCTATTTCATCTAAAAGAATAACGCTATATGGTTTACGACGAACTTTTTCTGTAAGTTGTCCACCTTCTTCATAACCAACATATCCTGGAGGTGCACCAATTAATCTACTAACAGTGAATTTTTCCATGTATTCACTCATATCAATTCTAATCAGAGCTTCCTCACTATCAAACATGTATTTGGCTAGGCTTCTTGCTAGCTCTGTTTTTCCTACGCCCGTTGGGCCAAGAAAAATAAAACTACCAATTGGTTTTTTAGGATCTTTCAATCCTACTCTATTTCGTTGAATTGCTTTGGTAACTTTAGCAATAGCATCTTCTTGTCCAATTACCATTTCCTTCATATCATCGCCCATTCTACGTAGCTTTTCCGTTTCCGCTTGCACCATTCTTTTCACAGGAATGCCCGTCATCATACTTACTACTTCGGCAATATTTTCTTCAGATATAGGATAGCGTTTGTTTTTACTATCTTCTTCCCAAGTTGTCTTTGCTTTTTCTAATTCTTCACCTAAACGTTTTTCTTTATCCCTTAAGCTAGCAGCCTCTTCAAAACGCTGACTTTTAACAACTTTATTTTTTTCGTTTTTAACTTCTTCAATTTGCTTTTCTAGCTCAACAATATTTTCAGGCACATTGATATTTTTCAAATGTACTCTTGCACCAACTTCATCCAAAACATCAATTGCTTTGTCTGGCAATAAACGATCGGTCATGTATCTATCACTCAATTTTACACAAGCTTCTATCGCTTCAGCATCGTAATTAACGTTGTGAAAATCTTCGTATTTGCTTTTAATATTGGTTAAAATTTGAATAGTTTCATCTACACTTGGTGGTTCAACCAATACTTTTTGAAATCTACGATCTAAAGCACCATCTTTTTCAATGTATTGTCTATATTCATCTAATGTAGAAGCACCAATGCATTGTAACTCTCCTCTTGCTAAAGCTGGTTTAAATATGTTGCTAGCATCCAAACTACCACTTGCTCCACCTGCACCAACAATGGTATGAATTTCATCAATAAATAAAATAACGTCTCTATTTTTTTCAAGCTCATTCATAATGGCTTTCATTCTTTCTTCAAACTGACCTCTGTATTTTGTACCAGCAACTAAGGCAGCCAAGTCTAACGAAATAACACGTTTATCAAATAAAACCCTACTTACTTTTCGTAGTACAATTCGTAAAGCTAATCCTTCAACAATAGCAGTTTTACCAACACCAGGCTCACCAATTAAAATTGGATTGTTCTTTTTTCTACGAGATAAAATTTGTGATACTCTTTCTATTTCATTTTCACGACCAACAATAGGGTCTAGCGTTCCTGCTTCAGCCATTTTAGTGATATCTCTTCCAAAATTGTCTAGAACAGGGGTTTTGCTTTTTACATTTGCCGTTTGTTTTCCAGATGCAGTACTTCCACTTCTAGGCTGTTGATATCCACCACTATTTCCTTTCTTTTCTTCTTCAAAATCATCATCATTATCATCAGGAAATTCGTTACGTGGTGCTGCTGAACTACCCACCATTCCTAATTCGTTTCTAAACATATCATAATCCACATCAAACTGATTTAAAATTTGGGTAGCAATGTTTTCTTTGTTTTTTAAAATACTCAGCATTAAATGCTCGGTTTCAACCAATGGACTTTTTAAAGCTTTTGCTTCTAAAACCGTTACACGTATTACTTTTTCTGCCTGTTTGGTTAAAGGTAGGCTATTAATATTGGCAATATTTTTACCAGTTTTATCTTTTACGGCTAATTCTATTTCCTTTCGTAGTTCGTATAAATCAACATTCAAACGCTGCAAAACTTTAATTGCAGTATTTTCTCCGTCTCTAATTAACCCTAACAATAGGTGTTCTGTTCCTATAAAATCATTTCCCAAGCGTAGTGCTTCTTCCCTACTAAAGGAAATGATTTCTTTTACTTGTGCTGAAAAATTATTATCCATGTAAATAATTTAAGTTCGTGTTGTACAATTATAACGAATATTTTTGAGTATTGTTAAGCTGCTTTTATACACACAATGTTAATCTTATAAAACATGATAGATTTCAAAATTGATACCAAGGAAAAATTTACCGTAGTTAGTCCAACAACTACTACAATTTCTGACAATATGGCTGAGGAATTGTCGGTAAAATGTTTTTCATTTTTAGACACCGAAATCAAAAATGTAGTGTTAAACCTAAGTGAGGTTGCTGCCATTGACACCAATGTTGCAGATGTAATAGCCACTATACAACAAAAATTTTACGAGCAAAATAGCAGTTTTGTAATTTGCTGTGTAAAACCTACTGTAGATGCAGTTTTTGAAGAGTTAGAGTTGTCTGATTTCTTAAATCAAACTCCTACAGAGAGTGAAGCTTGGGATATTATTCAAATGGAAGAAATAGAAAGAGAATTGTTAGATACAGATGATCTGGAATTTGAATCGAATGAATAAATTTCACATTTAAAAGAACCACATAAATCCAAATTCTAAGAATAAGATTTTCAAAAACTATTTATATTTTCAAGAGCATAGCAATAATCTTTACAGAACAAGCTTTTTGTTAAATAGATTTAGTATGTTTATCGTTCAATTTTTACTCAGAAAAACCTTGCTTTACGAATGTTTGGTGTAACTATTTTAGGTAACAACTCAGCAGTTCCTGCTTATGAAAGACATCCAACTGCTCAAGTGGTGACGATGCAAGATCAATTATTGTTGTTAGATTGTGGAGAAGGAACTCAATTACAGATTGCTAAATACAAGATTAAAAGAAGCAGAATCAACTACATTTTTATATCACATTTACATGGTGATCATTATTTTGGATTAATGGGTTTAATTACCAGTTTTGGGTTATTAGGCAGAGAGCAAGATTTGCACCTATTCGCTCCAGCACCTTTGGAAAAAATTTTACAATTACATTTAGAAGCAAGCAATACCACACTTCCCTTTCAATTGTATTTTCATCCACTAGAAAAAGAAGAACAAATTGTAGATGAAAAAAAATTTACTGTAGAATGTTTTGCTACTAAACATAGAATTGAATGTTGGGGCTTTTTAATTCGTGAAAAAAAGTCTCCAAGAAAATTAAATGTCGAAGCAATAATTCAATATAAAATACCTACACACTTTTTTGAGCAATTAAAAAATGGCGACGATTATATAGCTGAAAACGGAACAGTAATAAAAAACGAATGGGTTACTTACGAGAATACGGTAGCAAAAAGTTATGCATACTGTGCTGATACAATTTACGATGAAGAATTAGTTGAAAAAATTAAGGGAACTAAAGTAATATATCATGAAACTACGTATTTAAAAGAGTTTAACAGCTTAGCAGCATTAAGATTTCACTCAACCACAACTCAAGCTGCTACAATTGCCAAAAAAGCTGAAACAGAACGATTGATAATCGGGCACTTTAGTAGTAAATACGAGTTTATAGATAAATTTTTAGAAGAAGCTACTAGCGAATTTGAACACACAGAGTTAGGTATTGAAGGAGTTACTTTTAGATTCTAAAAAAAATTAAAAAAAAATTTGGCTATTATAATTCTTCCCCTATTTTTGCACTCCCAATTCAAACAAAGGGTATCAAAAAGAAAATAGCTTAGCGTTAAAAAGGGAGTTTAGCTCAGTTGGTTTAGAGCATCTGCCTTACAAGCAGAGGGTCGGCGGTTCGACCCCGTCAACTCCCACTCAAGTCAAAAGCAGTTACAAAATAGTAACTGCTTTTTTGTTTTTAATAATATCTTGGTAAACGGCTGCAAGAAAAGTAACTGATAAAATTCTTCCTAAGTACTTCCATTAAGCACTAGTATTCTCTACACTATTTAAAAATTTACAAAAACGACTATTTATTGAATTTGATAAAAACGTTTTAACCCTTCACTTGATGAGTGTATTTACGTATCCCTGCCCCCTTCTTCCTCTTTCGTTTTCTGACGCAACAATTTCTCTTTTCTTTTATAATGCTCCTCTTTTATTAATTTCATTCGTTGCGTATAAGCCCTACGTTCTTCAACAGTCATACTTGTAGATTGTTTCTCATTTACTTGCTTTGGCATTTCTTCTCTATTAGCCATATAAAATATTTTCAAAAATTATAAACAATTATCTATAATCTAAAATTATCGATTTAATGTTGTTTTACCTATAATTTTTACAATATTTTATTTTTAAGAAAAAATTTAACAGATTTTACAATGGAATTTAATAATAAATATAATAATTAGTTTTTTTTATACTTTATTTATTTGAAATAATAGTCACAAAAAAAGCCGCCCTTTTAAAAGGCGGCTTTTTTTATTCGTATTTATCTAATTATACAAACCTCTAAACCAAGGTCTTGCAATTTCTACATCTCTGAATGGCCAAGGTACACCAGCAAGAATAATAATAAATGCCAATATATACAAAACACCCATTACTCTATGTCTTTTTAAAGAGGGAATATGCTCTTTTTTGCCGTAAATATGCGAAATAGTAATGACTGCAACAGCTAGTAACATTGCTGTAATATGTTCAACTACCCAAAAACGCAGTCCTGGATAACGCATTACATCTTTCATCCCAAATTCTTTGATAAGGGCAAATCCCTTTTCTCCAAAAAAATACTGATACAAGCCTATCAACAATGTTAAGTGCGTAGCAATCAACAAGCGTAAACTCCACTTACGATCTGCATCTGTAAACGGATTTTGTGCTTCTACATTTACTCTAATAATGTTGATGATTAAAAAGATAAGAATAATCCAACGTAACAGACTGTGTAAGCCTAACATTCCTTCGTACATATTTGTTTTTTTAAGATTTTCAGTAAGTCAACTGGTTTTTCAACAAACTATTGGAGTGTTAATTGCAATAATAACAAAGCATTTTGATAAAACGATAGATTAATTAGTTTTTATTATCATTTACCCAATCTGCAATAAAAATATTGGTATCTCTTGTGCCTCCATTATTTCTATTACTACAAAAAACAATCTTCTTTCCATCTATACTAAACATAGGAAATGCATCAAAAGTTTTATCTGCACTAATTTTCTTCATATTTTTCCCACTAGCATCAACAACGTACATATTAAAAGGAAATCCCCTTTTGTATTGATGATTAGAGCAAAAAATAATGTTTCCATCTGGCATAAAATTAGGAGCCCAATTTGCTTGTCCCAATTCCGTTATTTGTTGAACATTGGTACCATCTACATTTGCCGTAAACACTTCCATATTTGTTGGTGCAACTAAATTTTCGGCCAATAATTCTTTGTATTCTTTAATGGCAGTTTCTGTTTTGGGTCTACTTGCTCGCCAAATAATTTTTTTTCCATCTTTACTAAACCATGCACCTCCATCATAACCCAACTCTTTGGTTACTCGTTGAACTTTTTCAGTTTTTAAATCCATAATGTATAAATCTAAATCACCATCTCTCATAGAGGTGAATAACATTTTCTTCCCATCAGGAGAAATGGTAGCTTCAGCATCATATCCTGACGTTTTGGTAAGCTGTTTTACTATTTTACCATTCAAATCCGTCATAAAAATGTCGAAGCTTGCATAAATAGGCCAAATGTATTTATTACCATATTTTGAACGATCAGGCGTTGGTGGGCAATTTTCTGAACCCAAATGTGTTGAAGCATATACAACATGTTGATTGTCTTTTGTAAAAAATGCACAAGTGGTTCTTCCTTTTCCTGTACTTACCATTTTGTACTTAAACTTCTCTCCCTTTTTTTGAGGCACATTTCCAATAAAAATTTGATCACACTCAATTCCATCTTTTACACTTGTACGTTGAAAAACCAATTTCTTCCCATCAAAACTCCAATAAGCTTCTGCGTTATCACCACCAAAAGTAAGCTGTTGAATATTTTTAAAATGCGATTCTGTACTGTACAAAATGGAGTCAACAGTAGACTGTGCTTGTATTTGTAAATAAGTAGCAATACATATAAACCCTAAAAAAACATGTTTCATGAATAAAAAATTTGCTTAGTCAAAAAATATCGACGCAAAATAAGCACTAAATAAAAAGCTTTGAGAATTGTTTATTTGAAAAATAGACATTACTAGAATTATGCTACTATTTTTGCCGCATGAACAAATTTGTTTTTATAGGGTGTTTACTCGCTGTTACAGCTTGTGATAACAATAGAAAAGATAAAAAAGTTAACACATTAGAAATTCCCAATCATATTGAACAATTAGCAGCCAATGTTAAAGCCAGACCAGATAGTGTAGGATTAAGATTTAACCTTGTAAATGCATACGATAGTATTGGTGCTTATAAGTTAGCATTAACAGAATTAGATTCTCTTATTTTTTATGATAAAGGCAATTATGCCTTATGGTTTAAAAAGGCTCAGGTTTTTGAACATGCTGGTGACACAACTGCTGCCATTAACCATTATAATCAAGCTGCAACCATTTATACTTCTCCAGAATGTTTGTTAGCACTTGCCAACTTATATGCAGAAACAAAAAACAAAACTGTTTTTGCGGTTTGTAAACAAATCGACGACCTCCGTTTAGGTAGAAGCTATGATAGCTATACCAACTTTTTTATTGGTATTTACTATGCAAGAACAGGCAATAAAAAACTAGCTTTTGATTTTTTTGATAAAAGCATCATCAACAACTATTTACTCATGGATGCCTACATGGAAAAAGGATATTTATTGTATGATGAACATAAAATTGCAGATGCTTTACTCGTTTTCAAAAAAGTAAATACCATTAACAATTTGTATGTAGATGGATATTATTGGCAAGGAAAATGCTTTGAAGCTTTACAACAAAAAAAGCAAGCTGTAGAACAATATCAAAACGCTTTAAACCTAGATAAAACCTTAGTTGAAGCTGAAGATGCCATTAAAAGATTGAATAAATAATTTAAACAGAAAATATAAATATGCCTATTGTTGCTCCCTCGTTATTAGCCGCAAATTTTTTACAGTTGGCCGATGAATGTCAAATGATTAATGCAAGTAAAGCCGATTGGTTACACTTAGATGTAATGGATGGAAGGTTTGTACCCAATATTAGTTTTGGACTTCCTGTTATTGAACAATTACGTGGAGCTACTAGAAAAATATTCGATGTTCATTTAATGATAGAAGAACCAGAAAAATATGCAGAAGCTCTTCAAAAAGCTGGAGCAAATATCTTAACGGTGCATGTGGAGGCTTGCAAACATTTACATAGAAATATTCAACAAATCAAAGATTTAGGAATGAAAGCAGGTGTTGCATTGAATCCTCACACACCTATTGCTTCCATTCTTGATGTTTTACAAGACGTTGATTTGGTTTGTTTGATGAGTGTGAATCCTGGTTTTGGTGGACAAACTTTTATTCCACATACACTAAACAAGATTGTAGAATTAAAAAACTACATGAAAGAACGAAATTTAAATGTAGACATTGAAATAGATGGTGGAGTAACCTTGGCAAATGCAGCATCAATTGTGCAAGCAGGTGCAACTGTTTTAGTAGCAGGAAGTACTATCTTCAAAGCATCGAACCCTATCGAAAAAATTGAAGCCTTAAAAAATATCTAACATTTACACAAAAAAGAAATCTAAAATGCTGCTTTTAACCAATTGAAAAAATAAAAAAGTAGGATTCAAAAATGCTTCATAAACACGGCAATCAATTTTAAGGTATATCACCTATATTTGCCCCTCTAAATTTTGAAAACGTGCAAAGTAAATTCTCTAAAGAAACGTACATGTATTGGTATGAGTTAATGCAACTCATCCGTCAGTTTGAATTAAAGGCAGAAGAAATGTATAAAATGGCAGGAAAAATTCGTGGATTTTTCCATGCTTATGTGGGTCAAGAAGCTATTGCAGCTGGCTGTATGACAGCTACCGTTCAAGAAGATCCGTTTATAACTGCATATAGAGACCATGGATTAGCACTTGCAAAAGGAGTTAGCCCAAATGCATGTATGGCAGAATTATATGGTAAAGCAACAGGTTGTGCTAAGGGTAAAGGTGGGAGCATGCACTTTTTTAGTTTAGAACATTATTTTTTTGGTGGTCATGGTATTGTGGGTGCACAAATTGGTACAGGTGCAGGATTGGCTTTTGCTGAAAAATATAAAGGAACAGATAAAGTATGTTTATGTTATTTTGGAGATGGTGCTTCTAGACAAGGTATGCTTCATGAAACATTTAACATGGCAATGACTTGGAAATTACCCGTAATTTTTATTTGCGAAAATAATAATTACGCTATGGGTACTTCTGTTGAAAGAACAAGTAACGTTGTTGATATTTATAAACTTGCAGATGCTTACGAAATGCCTGCTGATAAAGTAGATGGTATGACAGCAGAAGCAGTACATGAAAGTGTTGCTAGAGCTGTAAAAAGAGCAAGAGAAGGTGAAGGACCAACTTTGTTAGAAATGAAAACATATCGCTACAAGGGTCACTCTGTAAGTGATCCTCAAAAATATCGTAGCAAAGAAGAAGTAGATGAATACAAACAACAAGACCCAATTGAAAAAGTATTAAATACTATTTTGACCAATAAATTTGCTACACAAGAAGAAATAGATGCAATTGATGCTAGAATTAATGCTGTGGTTGAAGAGTCTGTAAAATTTGCAGAAGAAAGTCCATGGCCAGATGATAGTGAAGTATACAAAGACGTTTACTTAGATACTGAATATCCGTTTGACTACGACTAATTTAAGGCGTTAAATCACCAATAAATAATCAATCAAGATTGCTTATAAATTCTAAAACAGTTCAAAAAATAAACAATGAGTGAACAGAAAGTGACAGAGCAGGTAATTGACACAAACGATGCCATATTAAAAGCACAAAGCCTTTGGGAAAAATTTGGTAAAAAAGCAGCTATTGCATTGGCTGTTGTTGCAGTAATTGCTGGTGGTTTTTATGCTTACAAAACATTTGTAGTATTACCAAAAGAAGAAAAAGCGGCAGAAATTATTTACAAGGCAGAACAGTTTTTTGCGGCAGACAGTTCTAACAAAGTTTTAAATGGTGATGGTACTACTAAAGGTGTACTTTATGTAATAAGTAATTACGGTGGAACCAAAGTAGCCAACTTAGCACACTATTATGCAGGTGTTAGCTATTTAAAATTGGGCAACTTTGCAAAAGCTATAGAACATTTAAAAGATTTTAGCACCGATGCAAAACAAGTACAAATGACCGCTTATGGTTGTTTGGCAGATGCTTATGCAGAATCTGGCAAAAAGGAAGAAGCTGTTGACTACTACAAAAAAGCTAGTGCAATATTTGAAAAAGATGAATTTAATGCGTCTGAATATTTGTTCAGAGCTGCTTTATTAAGTGAAACTTTAGGAAAATCTAGCGAAGCTGTAGAATTATACAAAAGCTTAAAAGAAAAATTTCCTAAAACAGAAAAAGGATTTCAAGCAGATAAATATATCAACCGCTTGAGTGTTGAAAAAACAGAATTTTAGAAGAAAAATAAAAGAATGGCAACAGCAGGAAATAAAACACTCAACAAAGGCATCCCTACAACAAAGGATGCCTTTGTTGTAATTGTAAAAACAGAATGGAACAGCACCATTATTAACAAACTAGAAAATGGTGCAAAAAAAATATTAAAAGCAGCTAACGTAAAAACCAAAACAATAACAGTTCCTGGTGCATTTGAAATACCATTTTGTATTAAAGCCTATCAGGAAAAAGCAAAACAAAAAGCAGATGCATTTATTGCAATAGGCACTGTTATTAGAGGTGATACTCCTCATTTCGATTATGTGTGTAAAGCCGTTACAGACGGAATTGTAGCTTTAAATTTAACCTTAAATGTACCTACCATTTTTGGTGTATTAACGGTAGACAACGAATTGCAAGCAATGGAAAGAATAGGTGGCAAACATGGACATAAAGGCGAAGAAGCCGCAATTACAGCTTTAAAAATGATTGCACTCAACAAAAGTTTCTAGAAAAACTTCATTGTTTATTATTGCAGTTTCATTTTACAATACTTTATTCTATAGATAATGAATGTGCACATATTTGTTCCCTGTTTTATAGACCAATTATACCCACAAGTGGCGTTTAATATGGTAAAAATACTTGAAAAAGTAGGCTGCAATGTCGTTTACAATGCCAATCAAACTTGTTGTGGTCAACCTGCATTTAATGCTGGTTTTTGGGGAGAAAGCAAAGAGGTTTGTTCAAAGTTTATGACCGATTTTGCAGATGTAGATTATATTGTTGCACCAAGTGCAAGTTGTATAGGTTTTGTACGAAATTATTATCCCAAACTATTTGATACAGCTGCCAATCATAAAGAGATTGTTCAATTGGGTAAAAAAAGTTACGAACTAACTGACTTCTTAGTAAATGTGTTGCAAATTGAAGATACAGGTGCAACCTTTAATGGAAAGGTAACATACCATGATAGTTGTGCAGCCTTAAGAGAATGTGGGTTGAAAAATGAGCCTAGAAAGCTTTTACAAAATGTAAAGGGATTAGAATTGGTAGAAATGAATGATAATGAAACATGCTGTGGATTTGGTGGAACCTTTGCTGTAAAATTTGAACCCATTAGTATTGCAATGGCTGATCAAAAAATTTCAAATGCAACTACAACAAATGCTGAATATATTGTAAGCACTGATATGAGTTGTTTAATGCACATAGATGGTAGATTAAAAAACAAACAATCGAATATTCAAGTGGTGCATATTGCAGATATTTTAGCTAATTTTTAAAACCAAAATCTTGACCTACAATGAACTATTGGTTGATAAAATCTGAGCCGTTTAAATATAGTTGGGATCAATTTGAAAAAGATAAACGCACCTTTTGGGATGGCGTTCGTAATTACCAAGCTAGAAACAATTTAAAAGCCATGAAAAAAGGCGATTTATTATTGTGGTATCATAGCAATGAAGGAATGGAAATTGTAGGAATAGCCAAATTGGTAAAAGAGTTTTATCAAGATCCAACAACAGAAGATACTGCTTGGGTTGTTGTAGATGTTGCCCCTGTAAAAAAGCTAAAAAAGCCAGTTAGTTTGGCACAAGTAAAAGCAGATATTAGACTAGAAAAAATGGCTTTAGTTCGTTTGGGAAGATTGTCTGTTCAACCTGTTACAGAAGCAGAATGGAATGTTATAATGGAACTTGGAGAAACTAAAATATAACTTTTTAACCCATAATTCTTCCCAAATAATCTCTATTTTTTGAGTTATAATGCTTTCTCAATTCTTTAACTTTTGTAATTGGTTACAAATGAAAGCATAGATATATTAATCTTTTGCAGGCCTGCAACTATTTTACTAACAAAATAAAACCTGCAAAAATGCAAACAAAAATCATCGCAGCTTTTGTAGTTGCAAGTATTACTATTACAAGTATTTCATGTGATTGGTTTACAAGTAGTACACCATCAAACAATCTACAAACCAATTTAATTGGCAAATGGAAAATCGATAGTATTTATCAAGAAGATTCATCTAATCAAAAGAATGGGCTCGCTGGATTAATGATAGGATTATTGACTTTTACTTCATCAGATAGTAGCCATTTCTATCAATTTAATAGCGATAGCACTTGGTATCAACTTTCTTCAAAAGACAGTAGTATAGGCAAATATTATGTAAAAGACTCCCTATTATTTTTTGAAGAAAACAACGCCTTTGTTCCCAATAAAATTATTGTTCTAAATGATAGTTTGTTATCTTTCAGCAACCAAGAAAAGCTGGTAATTCAGCTAAAAAAACAATCTAGCAATTAGATACAAAAGAAATAATGCCTAGTAAAATTATATCGTTTTTTTGCTAGGCATTTTACTTAATATTGATGTATGAAGAAGAAAAAACTAGTTGTATTAACAGGAGCAGGAATAAGTGCAGAAAGCGGTTTAAAAACATTTAGAGATAGTGATGGATTATGGGAGGGCTATGATGTATATGAAGTAGCAACACCTAGAGGATTTAAAGCAAACCCAGAATTGGTTTTAAATTTTTATAACGAAAGAAGAAAAGATGTTGCTAAAGCTTTACCCAACCCTGCACACATTCAATTGGCAGAATTAGAAGATTTTTTTGATGTACACGTCATTACTCAAAATATCGATGATTTACATGAACGAGGTGGAAGCACCCAAGTAACACACTTACATGGTGAAATTTTTAAAATGCGTAGCATTGCCAATACAGAAAAAACATATCCAATTCATGGAGATATTCATGTAGGCGATTTAGCAGAAGATGGAACTCAATTAAGACCATTTATTGTTTGGTTTGAAGAAGAAGTGCCGATGATTGAAAAGGCGGCTCAAATTGTAAGAAATGCTGATATTTTTGTTGTTATTGGGACATCTTTACAAGTTTACCCAGCTGCTTCATTGATTAGATATGCATTACCTCAAATTCCAAAATTTATTGTAGATAAAACAATTCCCACCATATCTCCTATTCCTAACTTAACCACAATTGAGGATGTGGCTTCTGTAGGAATAGAAAAATTAAAAGAACAGCTACTTAAATTATTGTAGTTATAACAAGTGAAAGTGAATACTAATTAATTTCTTTCGCCAAAAAGCAAACTTCCAATTCTAACCATGTTACTTCCTTGTTCAATAGCAAGATTAAAATCTCCACTCATGCCCATACTTAAAGTTTGCATAGAAATATTTGGTGACTGAATTGTTGAATATTGTTGATATAAAGATTGAAGCTTTGAAAATTCGGTTTTTACTTTAGCAATATCTGAGCTAAAACTAGCCATACCCATTAAGCCTTTAATAGCAATATTTTGAAGTGATTGTATTTCTTTTCCTAGTAAAAGTGCATCCAATTCATGTTCATCTAAACCAAATTTCGTTTCTTCTTCTGCAATATGCACTTGTAGTAAACAATTGGTAATTGTATTGTGCTTTAAAGACTGTTTATTAATTTCTTGAAGCAATTTAAAGCTATCTACTCCATGAATTAAATGTACAAACGGTACAATATATTTTACTTTATTGCTTTGTAAATGACCAATAAAATGCCACTCAATATCTCTAGGAAGTGAAGCCTGTTTTTCAACAAATTCTTGCACATAATTTTCACCAAAAAATCGATGTCCTAGGTTATAAAGGGTGAGAATGTCCTCCACAGGCTTGGTTTTACTTACTGCTACAAGTGTTGTTTGAGTTTGGTTGAGTTGATGAATAATTTGCTGATAAGCAACTATATTAACAGCCATTAGAACGAATTTTAAAACTTAATTTGAAATAAAAACCCAAATAAAAAGTTTATTTGGGTTTTTGAATATTTAGTCTAGTTTAAGAACAGCTAAAAATGCCTCTTGTGGAACTTCTACATTACCAATTTGTCGCATCCGTTTTTTACCTTCTTTCTGCTTTTCTAATAATTTTCTTTTTCTGCTAATATCACCACCATAACATTTGGCTGTTACATCTTTACGCATAGCACTGATATTTTCTCTTGCAATAACTTTTGCTCCTATAGCTGCTTGAATAGCAATTTGAAACTGTTGTTTAGTCAACAATTCTTTTAGTTTTTCACACAATTTTCTACCAAAATCTTGTGCTCTGCTTCTATGAATTAATGCACTTAATGCATCTACCTTTTCACCATTTAATAAAATATCCATTTTTACTATATCGGCCTCTCTCATACCAATTGGCGTATAATCGAATGAAGCATATCCTCTTGTTTGGCTTTTTAGCTTATCATAGAAATCGAATACAATTTCGGTTAAAGGCATTTCGAAAGTAAGCTCTACCCTATTAGGTGTTAAATAGGTTTGATTGAGTAAAATACCACGTTTGCCCAAACAAAGCGTCATTATATTTCCAATATAATCAGGAGAAGAAATAATTTGAGCTCGAATATATGGTTCTTCTATATGATCAATTTTAGTAGGTTCAGGCATTTCAGCAGGATTATTTACTTTAATTTTTTCTCCTCTTGAAGTGTACGCCACAAATCCTACGTTTGGTACGGTTGTAATTACGGTTTGGTTAAATTCTCGTTCTAATCTTTCTTGAATAATTTCCATGTGTAACAGCCCTAAAAATCCACAACGGAAACCAAAACCAAGTGCTTGAGAAGTTTCTAATTCAAAGGTTAAAGAAGCATCATTCAATTGAAGTTTATCCATGCAATCTCTTAATTCTTCAAAAGCATCTGTTTCAACTGGAAAAATTCCAGCAAATACCATTGGCTTTACTTCCTCAAACCCATTAATCATTTCACCAGGATTGTTTGCTAGCGTAATGGTATCTCCTACTTTTACTTCTTTTGCATTTTTAATACCTGTAATAATATAACCAACATCTCCAGCTTTTACTTCTTGCTTTTCAGTCATGGTCAATTTTAATACACCTACTTCATCTGCCGTATAATCTTGACCTGTAGCTACAAAACGTATTTTATCGTTTTTACGAAGAATACCATTCATAATTCTATAATAAATGATAATGCCTCTAAAACTATTGTAAACGCTATCAAAAATTAAAGCTTGTAATGGAGCGTCATAATCGCCTTTTGGTGCTGGAATTCTTTTTACAATCGCTTGTAAAATTTCCTCTATACCAATTCCACTTTTTCCACTTGCCAATAAAATATCATCTACTTTACAGCCAATTAAATCAATAATTTGATCTTGCACTTCAGGAATCATTGCTCCATCCATGTCTATTTTATTGATAACTGGAATAATTTCAAGATTATTTTCAATTGCTAAATAAAGATTGCTGATGGTTTGAGCTTGAATTCCTTGACTAGCATCCACCAACAACAATGCACCTTCACAAGCGGCTAAAGCTCTACTTACTTCATAACTAAAATCTACGTGACCAGGAGTATCAATTAGGTTTAACACATAATTTTCGCCATTCATCGAATAATTTACTTGAATAGCATGGCTTTTTATGGTAATTCCTTTTTCTCTTTCCAAATCCATATCATCCAAAACTTGGTTCATCATATCTCTTTCACCAATAGTTTTGGTATGTTCTAACAAACGATCAGCTAAAGTGCTTTTACCATGATCGATATGGGCTATAATGCAAAAATTTCTTATATTCTTCATAACTGCTGCAAAGATAACGGTACAGATTACATTAAACACAGCCTTCAACAAAAGGTTTTAAATGATGTTAAAAACTATGTTTTGAAACGCTTTCAAACACAAAAAAGGTTATTACATAGTACTTATGTTACTAGATAATAACCTTTTGTAGAAAACTAATGAAGTTCTATTTGCTTCCAAAAACTTTTTTAAGTAAATCCGTCGTTTGTGCAACTGGATTTTTTCTGATTTTTAATTCTTCTTGTGCTACTTGATAAAAAATACCACTCAATGCCTTTTCAGTTACATAACTAGAAATATCGGTATTCACTTTCTTTACCATTGGCACTTTATTGTACGTTGTTGCTAGCGTATTCCAATATTTGGTAGCATCTACTTTATCAAGAGACTGTTGAATAATGGGCTTAAATGCGTTGGTTAATTGATCGGCTGTTTTGCCCTGTAAATATTTTGTTGCAGCAGAATCGCCACCTTTTAAAATGCCAAAAGCATCATTAATACTCATTCCTTTTATTGCATCAATAAAAATAGGAGCTGCACTTTTTGCAGCATCTTCTGCCGCTCTATTCATGCTTGTGATGGCATCGTTTACTTGTTTTTCCATTCCCATACTTCTCAATGTTTTTTCTACTTTTTGAGCTTCTGGCGGAAGTAAAATTTTTATGGCAGCATTACCCAAAAATCCATCTACACTTGATAATTTATTTGAAGCTTGTTGTGCACCAATTTGCAAGGCTTCTTTTAAACCACTTGCTACGTCTGAACTTGATAAACTAGACGAACTACTTCCACCAATTTGGTTTAAAATAGATTTACCACTTGTTGAATCTTTGGTTGTTGCTTTTTTAATTAAACCTTTTAATCCTTGTGCTTGTAAAGCTGTATTACAAACAGCGATAATGGATAAAGTGTATACTATTTTTTTCATTGTACTTTTTTAAAACAATTGCCGAAAATTATGCCAGTAAATTATATGTTGTATAAAAAACTCTGTTAAAATAGGTATAAGAATATTTTATTGCTTTTATCAATAGTACTGAAGTAAAAAACCACCTCTTTGAGAGATGGTTTTTAGTTTGAATAGTTTAAATGAATATGGAACTATTTAATACCAAAAGCTTTTTTAACTTTTGCTACATAGTCTAATTTTTCCCAAGTAAATAATTCTACTTTTACTTTTTTAACCTTACCATCTGGTCCTTTAAACTCTTTTGATACAACTTCATTTTTACGACCCATATGTCCGTAAGCAGCAGTTTCACTGTAAATAGGATTGCGTAATTTTAAACGTTGTTCGATGAAATAAGGACGCATATCAAAAAGAGACTCTACAATTTTGGCAATTTCTCCGTCTGATTTTGCCACTTTTGCTGTACCGTAAGTATTTATATAAATACCCATTGGTTTTGCAACACCAATTGCATAAGAAACTTGTACCAAAACTTCACTTGCAACACCAGCAGCAACTAAGTTTTTAGCAATATGTCTTGTAGCATAAGCTGCACTTCTATCTACTTTACTTGGATCTTTTCCGCTGAAAGCCCCACCACCATGAGCACCTTTACCACCGTAAGTATCAACAATAATTTTTCTACCTGTTAAACCAGTATCTCCGTGTGGTCCACCAATTACAAACTTACCTGTCGGATTAATGTGGTATTCAATTTTATCGTTGAATAGTTTTGCGTATTTTTTATATTTCGATTTTACTCTTGGAATTAAAATCTCAATAATGTCTTTTTTGATTTTTGCCAACATTTTAGCTTCTGTATCAAAATCGTCATGTTGTGTAGAAACTACAATTGCATCAATACGAACAGGTTGTCCGTTATCATCATATTCTAATGTAACTTGGCTTTTAGCATCAGGGCGTAAATACTTAATGGCTTTATTTTCTCTTCTTAATGCTGCTAATTCAATCAAAATTTTATGAGCTAAATCCAAAGCCAAAGGCATATAATCTTCTGTTTCGTTGGTTGCATAACCAAACATCATTCCTTGATCACCTGCACCTTGTTCTTCTTTTTTCTTTTTATCTACACCTTGGTTAATATCTGCACTTTGTTCATGAATTGCAGATAAAATACCGCAACTATTTGCTTCAAACATATACTCACTTTTGGTGTATCCGATTTTACGAATAACGCCACGAGCAATTTCTTGAACATCTAGATAGGCTTTACTTTTAACCTCACCTGCTAAAACAACTTGACCTGTAGTTACTAAAGTTTCACAAGCAACTTTAGATTGAGGATCAAAAGCCAAAAAATTATCAATTAATGCGTCAGAAATTTGGTCGGCGACTTTGTCTGGATGTCCTTCTGAAACACTTTCAGATGTAAATAAATAAGGCATTTAAAATGAATTTTAATGGATTGGACGCAAATATAATATTTGCGATGAATTTTTTACAATTTTGAATAAATAACACGTAAACGCATTCTATATCTTGAATGTGTTCCTCCACCTAATCTTACTCTACCTACACATGGTTCATTGCCAACACCTGCATTTAAGAATACGGTGGTTCTAGAGGTATTGTTAGGATAAGGCAAAGAATAAGATAAAGAGTCGTTAGATGGTGCATACAATCGTAAGTCGTAAGAAGGTTCTTTTCTTGTGATAATACCTTGAACGTATCTACTTACATCAAAGGTGTACGTTACTACCCTTGATAATGGTGGCATATCTTTGAAGATAGTGAAACCGCCAAAAGCTCCAATGTTTGGTCCATCAGATGTGTATTGATAATCATGTGGTATATTTCTTTTAATACCAAATGGTTTTACTGTGCTATCGTAATGGCAAAGCAGCAAATATCTAGGATGTGTTAACAAATCATCTAAACCTATATTCACTTGATCTTGTACCTGGATTACCGTAATTTCTGCTTTGTGTACAATATTATTACTGAGTTGTTTTAATGCCTCATTCACTCTTAACCTTGCAAAAGTTCCGTTTGTTTCTAAGTGAATTAAACTATCAGCAGTTGTACTATTTAGATAAGTTGCTAATTGACTATTTGCTCTGCTTCTAACAACGAAATTGGCATCACCTGAACCAAAATTGTTGAATCTAAAATAAGATACAGTTGTATCACGTCCATTATTAGCTGTGTCTCTTCTTTTATAATTATAATACAATGCTAATTTGGTGTTGGTATCTTGAATATTAATTTTTAGCAATGCATTTCCATTTGAAGTTGTTGTTACACCAAATCCTGCAAAATAAGTTCTCAATGCAGAATCACTTGAATACGCATTTGAAGTATCGTATTGCAATAATCTTCTTCCAAAACTATTATCTAGTTTAATTCGCAATTGATTTTTGGCGTTTTCAAATCGGTTATTAATAGAATCTGGAACTCTACGTAAATCATATACAAACGGACTTCCTAATGAAGCACCCGTTGTAATAGAAGGTGCAGCTAAACCAGGATAAGCAGCAGGATATGTATATAAATAATCTACTTTACTGAATTGATTAATTTCATTTACATTGATGGTAAGTGGTTTAGTAGAATCGCCATAAACGCCTGTAACTTTCATCATTAAAACAACAGAATCTAACACAATACTATCCTGCCTAACTGGAAAAAAGTAAGGGAAGAAAATAGGCTTCAATTCAAAAAACATAGAAGCTTTTGTTGTTCCAAATAAAGGATCGTTTAAAAATCCTAATAAATGCGTATCGCCTTTATAAATTCTAGCTGTATCTGGGTCTTCAAATACGTCTGAAGTAATGGTAAAGGTGCTGTCAAAAGTGGTTACACCATCTATAGGTGGTATTAAGCCTCCACCAATTTCTGTGGTTGAAATACGTGTACATGCTGTAAAAAGAATGACTTGTAAACATGCCACTAAAAAAAATAATTTCTTCACGCAGTAATAAATTAAATAAAACTTATAAGATGTTAAGATGCAAGGTCGTTGTACAATTCTAAATAGTCTGTTAAATCGCTATCCAATCCTTTGAAAGAAAGAATCTTCTTTCCTTTTGCTTTTGCAAATTCATCTAACAATTTCTTATCTGGATTTTCTGTACCAAAACTAATAGCATCTGCATACAAAGCTCCTCCTCTAAACATAGCAGAATTAGATGCGTCTTTAAATGCTTCTAAATCTTTTTCTTTTACATTGGCATTAATGATTGCTTTTTTTACAAAATCGGCTCCAAGTTTTTCTTCAAAAGTATTTTCACCAATGGTAAATACAATTTTACTGTTGCCAAAAACAGGTTCTCGTTTATATGCTGTTTTTATATAAGCAGGAATTAATCCACTCATCCATCCACTACAATGAATAACGTCAGGTGCCCATCCAAATTTCTTAACAGTTTCTAAAGCTCCTTTGCAGAAAAAAATCGTTCTAAGTCCATTGTCATCAAACCATTTTTCTTCATCGTCATGAAAAATTTGCTTTCTCTTGAAAAAATCTTCATTTTCTAAAAAATAAACTTGCAGTCTTGCATTTGGCAACGACGCCACTTTAATTTGTAATGGATAATCATCATTATCTACAGAAACATTAATGCCAGAAAGTCTAACTACTTCATGCAAACGATGTCTACGTTCATTAATCACACCAAAACGTGGCATAATGCAACGAACTTCTAATCCTGTGTCATTACTCTTTATAGCCAATTTGTTAACAATCTCCGCAAATTCTGTCAACTCTAAATAGGGCGACATTTCTGTGGCTATGAATAAAATTCTTTTCTTTGACATTAATAAGTTACAATTTAAATGAGTAGCCGAAAAAATGAGTTGGCAAAAGTACAGAAAATACACCGAAATTAAATTTGTAACCAAACAGGTGTCAATAACTTAAGAATATGATTGTATTTAAAACCGTAGAATTACTACAAAATTATATTTCAAAACAGAAAAAAGAATCGAAAAAAATTGGTTTTGTGCCTACAATGGGTGCATTACATGCTGGTCATATTTCTTTAATTGAAACAAGTAAACAAAAAAACTTACTTACCGTTTGCAGCATTTTTGTAAATCCCACTCAATTTAACGACCCCAAAGATTTTGAAAATTATCCCATAACAATAGAAGCAGATATTTTATTGTTAGAAGAAAATAATTGCGATGTTTTATTTCTTCCATCAATGAATGAAATTTATCCATCTCATTTATCCACACAACAATATCAACTTGGGTTTTTAGAAACCATATTAGAAGGAAAATACAGGCCAGGCCATTTTCAAGGCGTTTGCCAAGTAGTAGATAGACTTTTACAAATTGTAAATCCTCATTTTCTTTTTTTGGGGCAAAAAGATTTTCAACAATGTAAAGTAATAGAATTACTTATTCAGCTACAACAAATACCTACTCACCTTATTATTTGTGAAACACAAAGAGAATTGAATGGTTTGGCAATGAGTAGTAGAAATAAGCGTTTACAAGCAACAGAAATTGAAAAAGCAACAAACATCTACAAAGCACTAAATATTGTTAAACAGAAAATTGAAGAACAACCGCTTTCAACATTAAAAGAAGAAGCGATTGAATTTTTATTGAATAATGGTTTTGAAAAAGTAGATTATATAGATGTATGTGATGCTACAACTTTAACAAGCATATCAGCCTATGAAAAAAATAAGCCAACGGTAATTGTAGTTGCTGCTTTTTTGAATGGCATTCGCTTAATTGATAATATACTTTTATCTTAACAAATGAATTTTAATTGAACCCCCTACATTTGCCATTGCTATGCAAATACAAATATTAAAATCGAAAATTCATAGAGCCACAATTACGGAGGCGAATTTAAATTATGTTGGAAGCTTAACAATTGACGAAGATTTAATGGATGCTGCCAACATGATTGAAAACGAGAAAATACAAATTGTGAATGTAAATAATGGTGAACGAATTGAAACGTACATTATTAAAGGGAAAAGAGGCAGTGGCGTTATTTGCTTAAACGGGCCAGCTGCAAGAAAAGGTGCTGTAGGTGATGTAATTGTAATTATATCATATGCCTTAATGGATTTTGAAGAAGCGAAAACATTTAAGCCTACCGTTGTTTTTCCAAAAGAGGGTAATAAATTGTAAAATATTTATCTACTTCTATTCAAATAGCAAAACTGTATTTTAAACTTGCAAGTATGAATAAAACCATCACCAATATTATAAAATACATGTTTTTTTTAGGTATTGGTGTGTTTTTGGTTTGGTGGAGTTTACATCAAATTCCCAATGATAAATGGGACGATTTTAAGCAATCGTTGGTAACTGCTAACTTTTGGCTATTAATTCCAGTGTTTATAATTCTATCATTAAGCCATGTTTTACGTGCCATCCGTTGGAAAACCCTGATGCAACCAATGGGCTACACTCCCACTTTTACCAACACTTTTTTTGCAGTAATGATTGGTTACTTGGCCAATTTAGCGATACCTCGTTTGGGTGAAGTGCTCAAGTGTACCTTATTAACCAAATATGAAAATGTACCTACAGAAAAACTAGTTGGGACAATTGTAGTAGAAAGAGTGATTGACGTTATTTGTTTGGCAACCGTTTTTGTATTGGCATTTATTGTTCAAAACGATGTTTTTTTACAAGCATTTGAACACATGCAAAGCATGATGCAAACCAAAACAGCTGACACAA
>Ga0114938_1000206_pt1 | contig 47221 bp, 48 predicted proteins | sample AshMeaBigSpring_FD_88675 | JGI IMG/M metagenome (GOLD analysis project Ga0114938, IMG submission 88675) | Groundwater microbial communities from Big Spring, Nevada to study Microbial Dark Matter (Phase II) - Ash Meadows Big Spring | ecosystem: Environmental > Aquatic > Deep subsurface >...
AGTGCGCGCCGAGTGGGCGATGATCTGCACCGCCCACAACCTCGTCAAGCTCGCCAGGGCCGCCTGAGCGAGCTATCGTCACCGAAACAGCCCGCTTCGGCAGCAATCTGGACGGGCTCCTAGGGTTGGATCGTGGCCGGCGTGCCTCCCCTCCCCCATCGCGGGGAGGGGGATGCGCGGAGCCACATCAAGTGGAATCTGCGCTAGGGCAGGTCTGCCGCGACCATGCAGCGCTTGACGCGGCGGCCCGCGCCAATGCCAATGCGGCCATGCAGACGAACCTGCGCGCTGGCGGATCGCCGTCACTGCCGCCGCCCCGCGCTCCGCTCGGCGCGCTGAGGCGGGGGATGGCGCTGTGCTGTCCGGTGTGCGGCGAGGGCCGCCTGTTCGCGTCATACCTGAAGCCCGTCGACCGCTGCGCGCACTGCGGCGAGGACATGTCGCACCATCGCGCCGACGATGCGCCGCCCTACATGACGATCTTCATCGTCGGCCACATCGTGGTCGCCGGCGTGCTGCTGCTCGAACGCGCGCTCACCCCGCCGTCGTGGGTTCATCTCGGCATCTGGCTGCCGCTGACGGTGCTGCTCTCGCTCCTCGTCCTGCCGCGGGTCAAGGGGGCGCTCATCGGCTTGCAGTGGGCGCTGCGGATGCACGGCTTCGGCGCTCCCGAGGCAGACGAGCCCGAGCTCTCTGCGACACCGGTTGCGAGGCGTCCATGAGCGGGTCCGGCGATTCCGGCTCGCCATCCGATGCGGCCCCCGAGCCGGCCGGCAAGCGTCGCCCCAAGGACGCCGCGACCCTCGTCGTCGTCGACCGCTCGGGCGGTGAGCCGCGTGTGCTGATGGGCCGCCGCCGCGCCGATCTGGTGTTCATGCCGGGCAAGTACGTGTTCCCGGGCGGGCGGGTCGACGCGGCCGACCGCCTGCTCGCTGCCTCACATGCGCTGAGCGGATCGGAGACGGCCAAGCTGCTGATCGAGATGAAGGGCGAGGCGAGCCCGGCGCGCGCCACGGCGCTCGCGCTTGCGGCGATCCGCGAGACGTTCGAGGAGGCCGGGCTGGTGATCGGCGAGCCGCTCGCCGGGCGGGCGGAGCCCCGCGGCGATGCGTGGGCGGCATTCTACGCGCTCGGCTATCGGCCGCGGCTCGAGTCCGTGCGCTTCTTTGCCCGTGCGATTACGCCGCCCGGCCGGCCGCGCCGCTACGACACGCGCTTCTTCTGGACAGATATCGCCGGGGTCGCGCACCGCAGCAGTGCGAGCGACGGCGAGCTCTCCGGCTTGCACTGGCTCACCGTCGAGGAAGCGCGCGCACGCGACGTGCCGACGATCACCCGCGTCATCCTCGACGACCTGATGGAGCGCCTCGCAACATCGGGCGGCGGCGCGCTTGCGGAGACAGTGCCGTTCTATCACCAGCGGCACGGCAGCTTCCGCCGCGACCTGTTGCATGCGTGAGCGTCGCCGATGCGCTTGACAGCCTCGGCATCACGAGTATGTTGCACAGCAACAAAGGCAGCGCGCTGCCGAGCCTGGGGATCATCGCGAGTACGCAAGCATGGCAAAGCCGGTCACACAGAAGATCAAACTGCTGTCGACGGCGGGTACGGGCTTCTTCTACGTCACGAAGAAGAATCCGCGCACCTCGACCGAGAAGCTGACGTTCAAGAAGTACGATCCGGTCGCGCGCAAGCACGTGCCGTTCAAGGAAACCAAGATCAAGTAGCGCGGCGTCGCGCAAGCGGCTGCAACGCGCGCGCACCGTCGCGTCGCGGCGATTGCCGATGGCTGACGCGATTGGGGTGACGACACCAACATCCAAACGTCACGGAGCGCGGATTGCTCACGGCATGACCGCGTCAGGCGCTTGGCGTTTTGACTGGGAAGTAGAAGCCCGGGGCCGGAAAGACCTCGGCCAGGGGCGGATGCGCGGCTCGGCAGCGGGGTAAATGTTTCCGAGTACGCAACAACCCCTGGCCTGGTGACCAAGCGATCAGTCAAAGAGGGCGTTGACCTCCCACTTGGTGTAGTGATCGATCCCACGGCGTTGTTGGAGGCCAACTCCAAACCGCAGTACCGACCATGTGCCCGTTCAATCAGGAGATGCGGCGGACCTGATCAATTCGGAGCACACTCAGAGCCAACCATACAATCGCGTCGAGACTATGATGCGACGGATCGTACCGTCGGCAATTCCTTTTCTTAACCGCCGATGCTTGAAGCCTGACACACGAGCGAAGCAGTTGCAAGCGGCACGATATGAGCCGGCTTCATGTTGGGCGTGATACCGACCGAATTCCCGCATAGGTTGCGGGTCGAGTTTCACGCAACACAAAGCGGTAAATTCCTTGCGTTAACAGATCATTCGCTGGTCGAAGCGGCACCTGGAGCGGACGGCAGATTGCCGCATGCGACTGATGTGCAGGCGCAACACTATTAACCTATTATTGAAGACGCCGCACAGGTGGCGCGTGGATCGGGCAGTCGCCGATCAGGCGGCGTCGGCGACAACGCGGTTGCGGCCCTCGCGTTTTGCCGCGTAGAGCGCGTTGTCGGCCCGCTTGAAGATCGTCTCGGGCGTGTCGTCCCGCCGCTCGAGGGTCGCTATGCCGACGCTCGCGGTCACCTTGATCAGCGTCTCGGAATTTGCGTGGAACGGCTCGGCGGCGATGCAGGCCCGGAGCCGCTCGGCGACTTGCAGCGCCCGCTCGATCTCGGTGTCGGGCATGATGATCACGAACTCCTCGCCGCCGAGCCGGCAGGCGAGGTCGATGCCGCGCGTGTTGCGGCGGAAGCGGGCGGCGAACTCGCGCAGCACGTTATCGCCGGCGTCGTGGCCGTAGGTGTCGTTGATCTTCTTGAAATAGTCGATGTCGGCGACGAGCACGGAGAGCGGGCGGCCCTGCGTTGCGGCCTCCTCGACCAGCGTGCGCAGGTGGCTTTCCATGTAGCGGCGATTGTGCAGGCCGGTCAGCGGATCGGTGATCGCCATCTCGACGCTTTCCTCGAGGCGGGTCCGCAGGAAATCCGAGTAGCGCTTGCGCCGGATCTGGGTGCGCACGCGCGCCAGCATCTCGTTACGATCGATCGGCCGCATCAGGTAGTCGTTCACGCCCATGTCGAGGCCGCGCAGCAGGCGCGCGTCGTCGCCGGGCTCGACCAGGATGACGATCGGCAGGTGGCGCGTGCGGTCGAGCGAGCGGACCTGGCTGCAGAGTCTGAGCCCGTCGGCCTTGGCGAGGCTCAGCGACACGATCAGCAGGTCGAAGTTGTGCTCGGCGATCTTGATCAGCGCCGCCTGCGGATCGCGCTCGACAAACGCATCATGGGTCTTCGCCAGCGCTTCGAGAATGCGGGCGGCCGAGCGGGGATGATCGTCGACCAGCAGGATGCGGCCGCTCTCGCCCTTGAGCGATCGGTTGAGCGCGGGGTTCGAGCCGAGCCCCATCTGCTGGGACGTGGACGCGCGCATCATCATCTCGTCGTTGAGCATCTTGAGGCGCGCGAGGTTCTTCACCCGCGTGATGAGCGCGATGTCGTCGACCGGCTTGGTCAAAAAGTCGTCGGCGCCGGCGTCGAGCCCCTGCACCTTGTCGGAGGGCTGGTCGAGCGCGGTGACCATGATGACCGGGACGTGGTGAGTCTCGGAGCGCGTCTTGATGCGCCGGCAGACCTCGAAGCCGTCCATGCCCGGCATCATGACGTCGAGCAGCACCACGTCGACGCGCTCGCGTGCGCAGATGTCGAGCGCTTCCTGGCCGTTGTAGGCGGCGAGCACCTCGAAGTACTCCGCCTGCAGCCGGGCCTCCAGCAGCTTCACGTTCGCCAGAATGTCGTCGACGACCAGAACCCGCGCGGTCATGGATGGTCACTCGCCCCCGGTATCGCCTTCATGCCTCGCCGATGAAACGGCGCACCGTCTCGAGGAAGCCGACCACCGAGATCGGCTTCGAAATGTAGGCCTCGCAGCCGCCGCTGCGGATCCGCTCCTCGTCGCCCTTCATGGCGAAGGCGGTGACGGCGATCACCGGGATCGCGCGCAGCTCGTCGTCCTCCTTCAGCCACTTGGTGACCTCGAGGCCGGAGACTTCGGGCAGCTGGATGTCCATCAGGATCAGCGCGGGGCGGTGCTGGCGGGCGAGCTTCAGCGCCTCGAGGCCGCTCCGCGTCTGCAAGGTTTCGTAGCCGTGCGCGCCGAGGAGGTCGTTGAAGAGCTTCATGTTGAGCTCGTTGTCCTCGACGATCAGGATCGTCTTGGCCGCGCGCCGGCCGGCCGGCCGGGGGCCGCTCAACGTCCCGCTGCGATCGTGGTAGTTCATGGTCCGGCCAAGCCCGCCCGATGCCCCGATGCAACTCATGCACCGATTCGTGGGGCCGTTTGGAGGGACACTGTGCGCCAGAAGCGGTAACCAATGGTTTAAGAAGTGCTCTATGCACAGGCATGTTGGCGGTTTGGAAAGGAGCGGCGATGAGCGGACGGCGCTCGAGGCTCGACCGCGCGGACGCCGAGGCGATCGCGCTCGCGGCGCTCATTTTCCTCGCGGAGGACGGGGGGCGGCTCGGCCGCTTCCTCGCCGAGACCGGGATCGATGCCGGTGACCTCAAGCGCAGCGCGGGAGAGCCCGGCACGCTGGCGGCCGTGCTCGATCACGTCACGAGGGACGAATCGCTGCTGCTCGTCTTCGCGGCCGGCGCCGGGCACGCGCCGGAGCAGGTGACGCTCGCCGCCGCGCTCATGTCCGGCGAGGCCGCCTGATGGCATCGATTGGCGCTCCTGCGGCCGGGTTTCGCCTCGGGATCGACCTCGGCGGCACCAAGATCGCCGGCGTGGTGCTCGATCGCGCCGGCGTCGCGGTGGCCGAAACCCGTGTCGCGAGCCCGCAGAACGACTATGCGGCGACGATCGAGGCGATCGCCGGTGTGGTCGCGGCACTCGAGCAGCGGCTCGGCGCCGAGGCCAGCATCGGTATCGGCATGCCGGGCGCGATCTCGCCGCGCACGGGGCTCGTGCAGAATGCGAACTCGACGTGGCTGAATGCGAAGCCCCTCGACCGCGACGTCGCGGCGCGGCTCGGCCGGCCGATCCGCTTCGCCAACGACGCCAACTGCTTCGCGCTGTCGGAGGCCATGGATGGGGCGGCGGCAGGTGCCGGCTCGGTGTTCGGCGTGATCCTCGGTACCGGGTGTGGCGGCGGCCTCGTCGTCGGCGGCCGGCTCGTCGACGGCCCGCGCGGCATCGGCGGGGAGTGGGGCCACAATCCGCTGCCCTGGGCGAGCGGCGACGAGCATCCCGGCCCCCACTGCTGGTGCGGACGCCGTGGCTGCCTCGAGACGTGGATCTCCGGGACCGGCCTTGCCGCCGACCACGCCCGCGCCACCGGCCGGGTTCTGAGCGCGGCCGAGGTCGCCGCACGTGCCGCGGCGGGCGATGCGGCGGCGATGGCCGCGCTCGCGCGCCACGCGGACCGGCTCGCACGCGGCCTCGCGCACGTCATCAACATCGCCGATCCCGAGGTCGTGGTGCTCGGCGGCGGGCTCTCGCAGCTCGATCACCTCTACGCGGATGTGCCACGGCTCATCGCGCCGCACATCTTCGCCGATGATCCGGCGATCGACCTGCGGCGGCCGCGCTGGGGCGACGCCAGCGGCGTACGCGGCGCCGCGCGGCTGTGGCCGTGACCTCGAGCGGCGCGTCACAACCTCTTCGCCGTCTCGCGCAGCACGAACTTCTGGATCTTGCCGGTCGAGGTTTTCGGCAGCGGGCCGAACACGACCGTGCGCGGGATCTTGTAGGCCGCCATGCTGGCTCGGCAGTAGGCGATGATCGCGTCGGCCGTCGGCTCGGCGACGCCGGCCTTCAACGTCACGAACGCGCACGGGCTCTCACCCCACCGCGGATCGGGCCGCGCGACGACGGCCGCCTCCATGATGTCGGGGTGGCGGTAGAGCACCTCCTCGATCTCGAGCGAGGAGATGTTCTCGCCGCCCGAGATGATGATGTCCTTCGAGCGGTCCTTGACCTCGATGTAGCCGTCCGCATGCCAGACCGCGAGGTCGCCCGAGCGGTAGAGCCCGCCGGCGAACGCCTCGTCCGTCGCGGCCGAGTTCTTCAGATAGCCCTTCATCAGCGTATTGCCGGCGAGCATGATCTCGCCGACGGTCTTGCCGTCGCGAGGCACCGGCCGAGCGGTCTCGGGGTCGGCGACGATCATCTCGTCGATCGCCGCGATCGGAATGCCCTGGCGCGACATCAGCCGATAGCGCGTCGCGACCGCGCCTGTATCCCACGCCGTGTCGTGCGCGCAGTAGAGCGACGGCCCGTAGCTCTCGGTCGTGCCGTAGGCGTGCAGCACCTCGAAGCCCATCGCCTCCATGTTCTGCAGCACGGCTGACGGTGGCGCGGCACCGCCGGTCATCACCTTCGGCCGATGGGCAAGCGGGCGGCGGACCTCGGCCGGCGCGTGCACCAGCATATTGAGCACGATCGGCGCGCCGCACATGTGGGTGATCCGCTCCGCCTCGATCAGCTCGAAGATGCGCTTCGGCTCGACCCGGCGCAGGCAGACGTGCGTGCCGCCGGCCGCGGTGACACCCCAGGTATAGGTCCAGCCGGAGCAGTGGAACATCGGCAGCGTCCACAGGTAGCGACACTCGTGATCGAGCTTGAAGGCGAGCGCGTCGGCGAGCGCGGCGAGATAGGCGCCGCGGTGGCTGTAGACGACGCCCTTGGGATTGCCGGTAGTGCCGGACGTGTAGAGCAGGCAGATGGACTCCCACTCGTCGATGGGCCCGGGATAGGCGAAGTCCGGATCGCCCTGCGCGATGAACGTCTCGTACTCGTCTGGCCCGAGCCTCGGCGCTGCGGCCGTTTCAGCGTCGGCGATATCGATCACGCGGGGCGGGCTCGCGGCGATTTTCAAAGCCGGCGTGATGGTCGCGTGGAATTCGCGGTCGGCGAGAAGCACCTTCGCCTCGCCGTGCTCGAGGCAGAAGGCGATCGCCGCCGCGTCGAGCCGGATGTTGATCGGGTTGAGCACCGCGCCGAGCATCGGCACCGCGTAATGGGCCTCGAGCAGCGCGGGCGTGTTGGCGGCGAGGATCGCAACCGTGTCGCCGCGGCGGATGCCGGCCTCGGCGAGCACGCTCGCGAGCCGGCGGCAGCGCGCGAAGAATTCGCTGTAGCTGAAGCGCCGCACTCCGTGCACCACGGCGGTGCGGGCGCCGAAAAATGTCGCCGCCCGCTTCAGGAACGCGATGGGGGTCAGCGGCGTGAAGTTGACCGATCGCCTGGCGAGCTCGAGCCGATCCGTTGCCATGGTTTCACCGGGCGCTCGGCGTCGTCGCGAGCGTCGCCTTGAGGTGGCGCGGATTGCGGACCTCGAGCTCGGCGACGAGCAGCTTGCGCAGGCGTGCGGCGAGATCGGGGTGGGACTTGTCGGAGAATTTGCCTGATCTGATGTCGCCAGCGAGCTGGCGGAGCGAGCCCTCGCCGTCATCATAGAGTGCATCGAGCAGCGCCCAATGCGCACCCTCGCCGTCGGTCAGGATCTCGCGGCGCGCGATGTCGAGCGCGCTCGCCGCCATGGCAGCAAGGTATCGCTTGTCACGCGGCAGGCTCGGCGCCAGCTCGTCACGGAGCGCGCGCGCGGCGAGCTCGATCAGCGTCTCTGCGGCAATGCGCTTCTGTGCCATCAGCGGCCTCCGCGGGTGGGCTGCAATGCGATCAGGTCGAGTGCGTCGATCTCCATCTCGGGCGGCATGAGCCCGGTCAGCGCCGGCTCGAGCCGGTCGTCGCCGCTGATGCGGTAGCGGTCGCCCTGGAGCACGGCGATCGCCGCCCACCGCGCGGCGCCGAGGATCTCCCAGTAGGCGAGCTCGCTCTCCGCGATCCTGCGGTCCGCCAGAGCATTGTAGCCCGCGAGCAGATCCGCTCGGGCAGCTATGCCGCCCGCGTGCAGGGTGTCGTTGCCTGCCCGCCAGCAGCGCGCACAGAACCAGCCGAGATCCTCGACCCCGTCGCCCCAGTGCGCGAACTCCCAGTCCAGCACACCGGTGAGGCGGCCACCTTCGACCATGTAATTGCCGGTGCGGAAATCGCCGTGCACCAGTGCCAGCGCGGGCGGCGGCGGCGGGGCATGGGCGTCGAGCCAGCGCGCGATGTACTCGAGCGCGGGTCGCGGCTCGCTCGCGCCATCGAGCGTCTTGCGGATCTTGGCCACCTCCGCTCGGGCCGGATGCACCAGCGGGATCGGCAGCTGCGCGAGATCGGCGCGGGGCACGCGGATCGCATGAATGCGCGCGAGCTCGGCACCGCATTCGCGCGCAAGGGCCGGACCGAAGCGCGCGAGGTCGGGATCGCGGACGAGCCTGCGGGCCTGCGCCTCCCCGGCGATCAGCGTCTGGACCAGGAACGGCCGACCGATGACGCCGGCGTCCGCGCAGCGCGCGATCGGCTCGGCAACACGCACGCCGGCCTTGAAGGCCGCCGCGACGACGGCGAACTCGCTTGCCCGGTCGAGGCTGATAGGAAGGGGGGCGGAGGAATCCGCGCGCAGCACCCAGGCGTGCGAGCCGGTCCGCGCGCCGCCGTCGACGGCGACGTCGATGCGCCAGTTCTCCTGCACCGCGCCGCCGGCGAGCAGGCGGGCCCCCGCCAAGCGCACGGCGCGCGCGTCGAGCTCACGCGCGAGCCAGGCCTCGAGCCTTCCGGTGGTGGTGGCGTCGATGGTGGAGGACGTGCGCGCGGCCATGCGCCTCACCCGATCGAGAGCAGGCTGCCGCCGTCGGCGACGATCACGCTGCCGGTCATGTAGGCGCCCGCATCGGAGGCGAGCAGAAGCAGCGGTCCGTCGATCTCCGCGAGACGGCCGGCGCGGCCGAACGGCACCTTGGCGAGCATTTTCCGCCCGGCGTCGCTCGCCAGGTATTCGGCATTCAGCTCCGTCGCGAAGTAGCCGGGCGCGATGGCGTTGACGCGAATGCCGTCCCGCGCCAGCTCCAGCGCCATGGCCTTGGTGAGCTGGATCACCGCCGCCTTGGAGGCGGCATAGGGCGTGAGCGTCTTCAGCACCGCGAGGCCGAGGATCGAGGCGATGTTGATGATCGACCCGCCCGACCTGGCGGCCTGCATGCGCCGCGCGCCCTCCTGGCCGACGCGGAACACGCCGTCGAGGTTAACGTCGAGCACACCGCGCCATTCAGCCTCCGTGGTGCGCGTGAACCATGCGCCCGACGGCACGCCGGCATTGTTGACGAGCACGGTAACCGGGCCGGCGGCCTTCTCCGCCGCGTCGAAGGCGCGCTTGACGCTATCGGGCGTGGTCACGTCCATCTCGACGGCATGAGCGCTGCCGCCGGCGCGGGCGATCTCGGCGGCGCGGGCCTCGAGCCTGTCGCGCCGTCGGGCCGCGAGCACGACCCGGGCACCAGCCTCGGCCAGAACGCCCGCCATATGCCGGCCGAGCCCGGAGGAGGCGCCCGTCACCAGCGCGGTCTTTCCGGCGAGCGAGAAGCGCGTGGCCGACATCGGACCTGCTCCGCCGGCTCAGAGGCCGGGCACCTGGCCCATGTAATCGCGCTTGCCGAGCTCGACGCCGCTGTGGCGCAGGATCGCGTAGGCGGCGGTCAGGTGGAAGTAGAAGTTCGGCAGCGCGAACTGCACGAGATACGGCTGGCCCTTGAACGTCACCGGCTTGCCGGCGATCTTGACCGTCACGTCGCGGTTTTCCGAGCCGTCGATCTGAGCCGGCTTGACCGACTGCACGAAGGCGATGGTCCTGGCGATGCGCGCCTTGAGCTCGGCGAAAGTCTTCTCGGTGTCCTCGTAGACCGGGACCTCGAGGCCGCCGAGCCGGGCCGCAGCACCCTTGGCGAAATCGCAGGCGATCTGCACCTGCCGCAAAAGCGGGAACATGTCGGGAAAGAGCCGTGCGCCGAGCAGGATCGCGGGATCGATCTTGCGCTGGGCGGCATATGCCTCCGCCTTGTCGAGCACGCTGGACATGGCCTGCAGCAGCTGCACGAACGCCGGAATGGACGCCTGATACATCGACAGCGACATGCGCGCTCCTTCGGGTGGCCGCTCGGGGAGCGGGGCGGGTGGACCTGCTCCTATGTCGCCCAACCGGCATGGCTTGTCGAGATGGCGCGCCCGGCGGGCGCCTATTTCGTGTCGGCAATGGCCCGCCCGTCCCAGTCGGGGGGCGGCGGCGTGCGCAGATGGTCGGTCACTCGCTCGCGGTAGAGCGCATAGAGATGCGCGAGCCGTTCGCCGCCGAGCGCCTCCAACGCCGGCAGCATTGCCTTGGCCTCGAGGAAGCGGCGTCCGCGGTATGCCTCGAGCAGGGCGCGGTGCGCGGCCGCGAGCTCGACGAATCCCGGCGCCTGCTGCAGCGCCGCGTCGCCGAGGACGCCGTAGACGTGCACGGCTTCGCTCTTGCCCTTCACGCTCACGTAGTCGACCTCGATGAGCGCCATGTCGGCGACGGCCCTGGCGGTCGCCTCGCCGATCAGGATCGGCACGCCGTAGACCTTGCTCTGGCCCTCGAGGCGGGACGCCACGTTCACGCCGTCGCCGATGACGGAGTAGTCGAACCGCTGCTCCGAGCCGAGATTTCCGACGCAGCAGGGCGCCGTGTTGATGCCGATGCCGAGGCGTACGGGCTTGTGCCGGAGGCCCTGGCTCTCGGCCTCGCTGGCCCACTCGGCGTTGAGGCGGTCGACATCGGCGAGCATCTCCAGCGCCGAGCGCACGGCATTGCGCTCGTGCGCGGGGTCGTCGAGCGGCGCATTCCAGAACGCCATGATGCCGTCGCCCATGTACTTGTCGATGGTGCCGGAGTTGTCGAGGATGGTGTTGGTGAGGGGCGTCAGCAGTCGGTTGAGAAACCGGGTCAGCTCCTCGGCATTGAGCCCTTCCGACAGCGTCGTGAAGCCGCGCACGTCGCAGAAGAGGAGGCTCACCTCCCTGAGCTCGCCGCCGAGCTTGAGGCGTGCAGGATCACGCGCCAGCTGCTCGACGAGCACCGGCGACATGTAGTGGCTGAATGCCGAGCGCACGCGCTCGCGGTCGCGCTCCGAGCCCCAGTAGACGTGGAACGTGCCGTAGACGTAGAGCAGCGTCAGCGCGATGAGCGGATAGATCGGGTCGAGCAGCCAGTTGAGATCGCGGAACGCGAACCACGAGGCGGCGAGCACCGAGAGCACGCCGAGTGCGCCGAGCAATGCGCCGGCGGTCGCGCCGACATGGAAGATCAGGTAGGCGAGAACGAGGCCGGTGATGAGCATGAACGCGAGCTCGGCGCCGGTCGCATAATCGGGCCTGACGAGAAAATCGCCGCGCAGCACCTGCTCGATGGCCTGGGCATGCATGACGACGCCCGGCACCGACTCGCCGAGCGCGGTGGTTCGCAGGTCGAAGAGGCCCGCGGCGCTGGTGCCGACCAGGATGACACGGCCCTCGATCGCCGACCGGTCGACCTTGCCGTCGAGGAGCGCGTGGGCGGGGATCATGCGGCGCTGGTCGCTCGGCGTGAAGCGCAGCCACATCTGCCCTGTTGCGTCGGTCGGCAGCGTGTAGGCGCCGATCCTCACCGCGGTCACGCCGGCGCGCTCGCCGAAGAGCGATTCCCCGCTCGCCCCGGTCGAGCGCACGATCATCGAGCCGGAGCGGCTCTGCATCATCCTGAGGGACTCGGCGAACAGCGAGGGGTAGAGCTGGTCGCCGACACGGAGCACGGTCGGCACGCGCCGCGCCACCTGATCGTTCTCGGGCAGCCAGTTGAGCGATGCGATGCCGCTCGCGCTCTTCTCGAGCGGCTCGATGTTGACGGCGGCGCCATCGAAACCGGGCACGAAGTGCGAGGGATGGTCGCCGGCGAATGGCACCGCGCGCGCGACCCGGGGCAGCATGTCGGTCGCCACGGCCGTGCCGATGAACCCGAGCACCGTCGGGGCCGCGGCCAGCGCCTCCGCGAACACTTGGTCGTGGTCCGGCAGGTTGCGCAGGCTCTCGTAGAGCGCGGGCTGAAGCGCGGCGCTTCGCCAGCTCTTGAAGACCTGCGACGGCGAGAGACGATCACGCTCGGGAAAGATCACGTCGTAGGCGATGACCGCGGCGCCGAGGTCCTTCAGCCGCGTCACGATGTCGGCGTGCACGGTGCGCGGCCAGGCCCACTGGCCGATGCGCTGCAGCGATTCGTCGTCGACATCGAGAATGCGCACCTTCGCGGCCGGATCGTAGCTGCGCGGCGCGAGCTGCTGGTAGGTGTCGAAGACGATGTGGCGCAGCCTGAGAATCGGCGTCGGATCGAGGAGCCGCACGAGGCCCGCGACGAGCAGGATGGCGAGCACGACCGCCCAATAGACCAGCCTCGATGCCATGACGTGGGCGTGCGCCTCCGGGTTCGCGAGTCGGCGCGAGCATACCGGAAGGCGATGCGGCCTCAAGCGTCCGGAGCAATTCTCCGTGCCCGACGCTCGCGCCGCCGGGTCGGAACCGCGCACACGTCGGCGGCGCGCATGCCTGCAATGTCGGTTGATAGCGGGGCAAGGGCCGGAGCGCACTTGGCAAAGGCCGCCGCAGCGTCTCTTATCGGCCGGACGATCGGAGGCCGGTAGCGGATGGCGACGGCGGGTGAGACCTTGGCGGCCGCAAAGGCCAGCGCGGAGGCGCGCGCGGTCGTCGCGGGCATCGGGCTCATGATCTTCGCGGGCTTCACCTCGTCGATGATGCACATCGGCGTGCGCTATGTGAGCCAGCACATCCCGGCGATCGAGACCGTGCTGCTGCGCTCGGTCTTCACCCTCATCGTGACCCTGCCGGTATTCCTCGCCGTGGGCCGGGCCTCCTGGCGCTGCAACAATCTCGGCCTGCAGGTCATTCGCGGTTGCGTCGGCGTATGCTCGATGGCGACATGGTACTACGCGCTCGGCGAGATGCCGCTCGCCGACGCAGGCGCGCTGAGCTTCACGACCGCCATCTTCGTCACGCTCGGCGCAGCGCTCTGGTTCCACGAGCCGGTCGGCTTGCGGCGCTGGTCGGCGGTCGCCATCGGGCTGCTCGGCGCGATGGTCGTGCTCAAGCCGGGGCAGGGCGTGATCTCGTGGGCCGCAATCGCCGCGATCGTCTCGAGCGCGTTGTGGGCGGCCTCGCTGCTGCTCGCCAAGGAGCTCGGCAAGTTCGACAGCGTCGTCACCATCACGTTCTACCAGCCGCTGATGATCGTGCCGTGGGCCGCACTCGGCTCGCTGCCGGTGTGGGTGACGCCCTCGCAGGAGGTCTGGCTGGCGCTGGCCGTGATGGGCGTGCTGGCGGCGCTCGCCAACTATGCGATGGTCAAGGCGTTCAACATCGCGGATGCCAGCGTGATAATACCGGCCGACTACGTGCGCCTCTTATGGATGGTCGGCTGGGGCTATGCTCTGTTCGGCGAGGTGCCGGGGCTCTCGACATGGGTCGGCGCGGCGCTGATCATCGGGGCGACGTTCTTCATCACCGTGCGCGAGCAGCAGCTCGCACGCGGGAAGCGCAATCAGAGTGCGAACGACGGGTAAGGAGCCGAGCATGCCGACCGATACCGCCGAAAGCCTGCTTGCCGGCATCCGCAGCTGGGTCGAGATCGAGAGCCACACCGCCGACGTCCCGGGCGTGAACCGGCTGATGGATCACGTCGCGCGCGGTTGGAGCGAGGCCGGTGCGCGGGTCGAGCGCATCGCCGGCACGGACGGCCGCGGCGATCATCTGCGCATCGCGTCCGCGTGGGGCGGCGATGGTCCCGGCGTGCTCGTGCTCTGCCATCTCGACACCGTGCACCCGAAAGGCACGATCGAGACGTTGCGCGTCCGCATCGAGGGCGACCGGGCCTACGGCCCCGGCATCTACGATATGAAAGGCGGCGCGCATCTCGCGTTCGCCGCCTACCGGGCGATTGCCCGCGCGGGCAAGCCGACACCGCTGCCGTTGCGCTTTCTCTATACCTCCGACGAGGAAGTCGGCTCGCCGACCTCGCGCGCTTTGATCGAGGCTGCGGCGCGAGGCGCCCGCTACGTGCTCGTCACCGAGCCGGCGCGCGAGGGCGGACGGATCGTGACGGCGCGCAAGGGCGTCGGCCGCTACGAGATCCACGCCGAGGGCCGGCCCGCGCACTCGGGCAGCGCGCACGACAAGGGTCGCAGCGCGGTCCTCGAGATCGCCCGCCACGTCGTGACGATCGAGGGCATGACCGACTACAAGCGCGGCGTCACCTTCAACATCGGGCGGATCAGCGGCGGCACCGCCGACAATACGGTGCCGCAGCACTGCACGGCCTCGATCGACATGCGCGTGCGCACGCCGGACGATGCGGTGCACTTCGAGCGCCGGCTGAAGGAGCTCGAGAGCCACAATCCCGACGTGAGGATCAGGGTGACCGGGCAGTTCAACCGGCCGCCCTACGAGAAGAACGCCGGCACCGGCCGGCTCTTCGAGCACGCGCGCGGCCTGGCGCGGGAGATCGGCTTCGACCTCGCCGATTGCGCGACCGGCGGGGCGAGCGACGGCAACTTCACCGCCGGCAAGGTTGCGACGCTCGACGGCCTCGGCGTCGACGGCAATGGCGCCCATACGTTGGACGAGCACCTGCTCATCTCCTCGCTCGTCCCGCGCATGCGCCTGCAGCAGCGGCTGATGGAGACGCTCAGCTGAGCGCGGAGCCGCGTGGCTACTCCGCCGCGACGGCAGCGGGACGCGGCCAGTCGACGGTTGCGCGGCGCGAGTAGTCGGTGAACCACCCGGGATCCGTGCGCAGCTCGGCGCGGCCGCCGGCATGGATGCGGGCACTCGCGCGGCGGGACGAGAGGCAGAACATGTGCACCGACATGGGCAGCCCGCCGGTGTGACAGTAGCCGACCTCGATGTGGGCGGCGACGACCATTGACGAGCCCATGAAGCCCATCGCGCCCATGCCGATCGAGTTGCCGAGCGCCTTGAGCTCGTCCTCGAGGCGTGCGATCTCGGGATCGGGGTTGCGCGAGCCGACGATGCGCAGGCAGGAGGCCTGCTTGCCGAGCACCATGGCGGTGTCCTTCGAGCCGCCGAGGCCGATGCCGACGATCGCCGGCTGGCAGGCGAGGCCGCGCTTGCCGAAGGCGATGAGCGTATCGAGGTAGAACCGCTTGATGCCGGCGATGCCATCGGCCGGGAACAGCATGCGATAGTCGGAGCCGAACAGGCCGCCCTTGTGCACCGTGGTGAGCTCCACCCAGTCGGCGTCGGGGTGGAATGCGTACTCGATCTCGGGCGCGTTGATGCCGACATTGTTGTCGTGGTCGGCGCGCGAGAGCGGGTGGACGCGGTTGGGGCGCAGCGGCACGGCCGTGGTCGCCGCCGCGGTCGCCTGACGCAGCGCCGCCTCGAGCGCGACCGGGCCGCCCTCGATGCGCGCCTCGTTGCCGAGCTTGACGTACCAGCGCGGGCAGCCGGTGTCGCCGCACATGGCGCGGCGGTCGGCCTTCGCCGCCTGGTAGTTCTCGAGCATCGCCTGGATGACGAAGGCGGAGAGGTCGCCGGTTTCCGTTCTCGCGCAGGCGCGGAGCCCGGCGAGGTAGTCGTCGGGGATCTCGATGGCGGCCTTCGCCATCAGCTGCTCGGCGGTGGTGCGGAGGGCTGCGAGGGGGATCATGCGGAAGGCGCTCCGTCGCGGATCGTTGCGGCGCGATGCCGGCATCGAGGTGGACGGCCGGGCCGGCATGACAGCTATAGCGCGGCGTCGGCGCGGTGTCTGCCGGGCGGCACCGCGACGACGGCCAGGCATCCGCGCGCCTGCGTCCGTGCATGGCCGACGCCATGCGGCACCCGCATCTGGCCACGGCGTCAGCCGCAGCGCGAGTAGCCGCAGCCCTGGCAGACCCAGCAGCCTTCGACGCGGACCATGCGGCCGGTGCCGCACCGCGAGCACACCTTGTGGCGGACGCGCGTGACCACGCGGCCGGCATCGGACAGCGCCGCCCCGGCCGTGGGCGCCTCGGCCGGATCGGAGCCCGGTCGGCGATGCAGGAAGCCGATCCGCACCATGTGCCCCTCGATGACCTCGCCGATCGCCGCGAGCAGGCTCGGCACGTAGCGCCCGCCCATCCACTGGCCGCCCTGCGGATCGAAGATCGCCTTGAGCTCGTCGACCACGAACGACACGTCGCCGCCGCGGCGGAAGACGGCGCTGATCATGCGGGTGAGCGCCACGGTCCAGGCGTAGTGCTCGAGGTTGCGCGTGTTGATGAACACCTCGAACGGACGGCGGCGGTCGTCGCGCTCGATGTCGTTGATGGTGACGTAGATCGCGTGGTCGCTGCCGGGCCACTTGAGCTTGTAGGTATATCCGGCGAGAGCGTCGTCGCGGGCGAGCGGCTCGGTCATGTAGATGACGCCAGCCGCTGCCTCGCCGCCGGCCTCGCCTGCTGCACGCACGGCTGGCGCACGCGAATGCGGCACGAGCGGGAGCGTCGCTGCGGCTGCGGTTGCGGTTGCGGCTGCCGGGGGGGCGCCAGCGCCGGCTGCATCCTCCGCCTCGGCCACCGGCGCGATCGTGATGCCGGCTGCGCCGGCGCTCAGAACGGCGCCGGTAACCGGGTTCGGGCGGAACGTCGTGCAGCCCTTGAGGCCGAGCGCATAGGCCTCCGCGTAGACGTCGCGGAACGCCTCGAACGACATGTCCTCGGGGCAGTTGATCGTCTTCGAGATCGAGCTGTCGACGTGGCGCTGCACGGCCGCCTGCATGGCGAGGTGCGCGCGCGGGGAGAGCTCGGCCGCGGTGACGAACGTCGCCGGCAGGGCCGCGGCTCGATCGTTGAGGCGTCTGAAGAGCGCATGCGCGTAGTCCTCGATCTGGTGCTCGGCGGCCGTCCCGTCCGGCGCAAGCACGCGACGGCGATAGGAGAGGTCGAAAACCGGCTCGATCCCGCTCGACACGTTGCCGGCAAGCAGCGAGATGGTGCCGGTCGGCGCGATGGAGGTGAGGCATCCGTTGCGCAGGCCGTGTCGCCTGACCGCGGCTTGCACGTCGGCATCGAGGCGGGCGAAGGCGGGGCGGCGCGCAAAGGCATCGCCATCGTAGAGCGGGAATGCGCCCTTCTCCGCTGCGAGCTCGGCGCTCGCGAGATAGGCCGCCCGCTCGATCGCCGCCATCCAGCGCCCGGCGAGCGCAGCGGCCTCGGCGCTGCCATAGCGCACGCCGCACAAGATGAGCGCGTCGGCGAGGCCGGTGATGCCGAGGCCCAGGCGCCGCTTGGCCTTCGCCTCGCGCCGCTGCGGCCCGAGCGGATAGCCCGAGACGTCGATCACGTTGTCGAGCAGGCGCACCGCGAGCCCGACGCGCCGGGCGAGCCGGTCCGGATCGATCGCCGCATCAGGGGCAAACGGGCGCTCGACGAAGCGGGCGAGGTTGATCGAGCCGAGGAGGCAGGCGCCGTAGGCCGGCAACGGCTGCTCGCCGCAGGGATTGGTCGCGCGGATCTCCTCGCAATAGCCGAGGTTGTTCTCGGCGTTGATGCGGTCGATGAAGATCACGCCAGGCTCGGCGTAGTCGTATGTCGCGCGGGTCATCTGGTCCCAGAGGGCGCGGGCGCGCACCGTCCTGTAGACGCGGCCGTCGAAGGCGAGGTCCCAGCCGCGGTCCTCCTCGACCGCCGCCATGAAGGCGTCGCTGACCAGCACCGAAAGGTTGAAGTTGCGCAGCCGCCGCGGATCGGCCTTGGCGGCGATGAATTCCTCGATGTCGGGGTGGTCGCAGCGGAGCGTCGCCATCATCGCGCCGCGCCGCGAGCCGGCCGACATGATCGTCCGGCACATGGCATCCCACACGTCCATGAAGCTCACCGGGCCGGATGCGTCCGCGCCGATGCTCCTGACGAGCGCACCCTTCGGGCGCAGCGTCGAAAAATCATGGCCGATGCCGCCGCCCTGCTGCATGGTGAGCGCGGCTTCCTTGACCTGCTCGAAGATCGACGCGAGGTCATCCTCGATGCGGCCCATGACGAAGCAGTTGAAGAGCGTCACCGCGCGGCCGGTTCCGGCACCGGCGATGATGCGGCCGGCTGGCAGGAAGCCGAAGTCCGAGAGCCCCGCGTGGAACGCCTCGGCCCAGCGCTCACGCGCCTTCGCACCGCCTCGCTCCACGGCTGAGGCGGCATGCGCGATGCGCCACCAGGTGTCGTCGATCGAGCGGTCGACGGGCAGGCCGGCGGCGTCCTTCAGGCGGTACTTCAGATCCCAGATGTGCGCCGCGATCGGGGCGACCGCGAACGGATCAGGATGCACGAAGGGCACTTCGGGACGCGGGCCGGACATGCTGTAGACATAGCGCAATCCGGTTGAAGAGTCAATTAATGTTCGTTTTATGTTCCTGTTTCGATCTCGGAACTTGCAGCCGTGGTTAGTGCCGCGCCCGGCGGCGGCACGGGGGACCGGGCGGCTTCCTCGATGAGCCGCCGGCTCGCGCTCTCGATGCGGCCTTCGACCTCGGATTTGAACGCCGCGCGCTTCATGCCGGGTGGGATCGCGGGCAGGATCTCGACGACGATCGTGCCGGGGTGACGCATGATCTGGCGGCGTGGCCAGTAGAGGCCGGAGTTGAGGGCGAGCGGCACGCAGGGCACGCCAAGGCCCTCGTAGAGTGCGAGATATCCGGGCTTGTAGTCGGGTGGTGCGCCCGGCGCCTGCCGCGTGCCCTCGGGGAAGATGAAGACCTCGCGGCCATCGGCGATGCGCGACTTGGCGTCCTCGAGCATCGCCTTCAGCGCCCTCGCACCCTTGTCGCGGCGCACGCGGATGTGCTCGAACTTCACGCAGAACCAGCCGTAGAGCGGGATCCACTTGAGCTCGTCCTTGAGCACGATCGCGGGATCGCGAAAGATCGGGATGAGGGCGAAAGTGTCCCACGCCGACTGATGCTTGGCGACGACGAGGCAAGGCCCGGCAGGCAGGTTCTCGCGCCCCCGCACCTCGAGCCGCGTGCCGACGATCAGCCGCAACAGCCAAAGGCTCGCCCGCGCGTGCGCCCGCAGTCCCGCCATGGCCCAGCGCCTCGGCCCGAGCAGCAGCGGGCTGCCGAGCACCAGGAAGAGCGCGGTCACGACGTAGAACGCGCCGGCGAAGATCAGCGCGCGCAGCATCGATCGATCTCCCTCGCGAAACGCGATGCGCCTCAATGCGCGTGCGGCGCGGCGACCGCATCGGCGCCCGGCGAGCGCACGAGGCGCGCAAGGCTCAGCCGGGCGATCGAGGAGAGATACTTCATGTACTCCTCGGCTAGCAACCGCGCCGCCAGCGGGCTCAGCCACCAGGTCTCGACCGGGAGCGACTTGAGCCGCACGGGATGCGGGATGAGCGTGCGCCCGGGCATCGCATGGGAAAGCTCGGCGAGGCTCCGCGGCATGTGGTAGCCCGACGTGACGATGATCAGGCTGCGGTAGCGCCGCTGCTCGGCCCAGGCATGGGCTTCCCCGGCGTTACCGCTGGTGTCGGCCGCTGCGTAGCCGATGTCGACGCAGCAATCGAAGCGCGTTGGATCGAGGCCGGTGAGCCGCTTGAGCTCCTCGCGGCCGATCCGGCGGTTGACGCCGCTGATCAACAGCCGCGCCCCGCGTCCTTCGTTGAGAAGACGGGCGCCCGCCTTGATGCGGCTGTGCTCGCCGGTCAGCACGACGATGCCGTCGGCCCGGTCCGGTAACGGCTTGCCGGCCCGCATGACCGTTGTCGCGAACAGAATGAAGCCGAACAAGAGCGCGGCTGCCGCCACGCCGAGCGCCAAGACAACGATGGCTGGCCGTGTGGGCAAACTCCGCTTGCGCCTCCTGCCGATCCCCGAACGAAGCAGCATCGGCCCGGGAGACTACCCGATAGGGCCCGGCGCCGGACAGGGGAAATCGAACGTTGTTCGGGTCAATGCTGACTGCGCAGAATTCGGTAAACGCCGAGCCGCGACGTGATCATGCAGAGCGCAGCCACCACAACCACCACGAGCCCGAGCAGAACATAGCCCGAGGCATCGAGCGTGCCGGTGCCGATCAGCCGGCGCATCTCGGCGAGCGTCACCGAGCCGCCGCCCAGGAGCTCCATGATGCTCGGCATCAGGAAGAAGACGAGCATCGCCGAGGCTGCACCGACCAGCCCTGCCCGCACGCCGAGTCTCAGGAAATGCTTCTCGAACTCGCGCGCGATGAAGCGATCGCCAGCGCCGACGAAATGCAGCACCTCGACGATCTCGCGATTCGAGGCCATGGCGCTCTTGGTGGCGGAGACGATGATCGACGTCGTCGCCGCCGCGACGAGCAGCAGGATCGCGAGTCCGCCGAGCGCGAACGAGCGCGTGACCGTGCGGATCTGCTGCTGCCACTGGCGGTGGTCGTCGAGCGTGACGCCGTCCTTGAACTGGCGGGCGAGGCTCGCGCGCAACTGGGTCAAGTCGGGTGGCGTGGCACGATCGACCTCGAGCGCGATGAGGCGCGGTATCGGCAGCGATTTCAGCGCCTCGGAGTGGCCGAGCCATGGCTCGAGGAGGCCACTGGATTCCTCCGTCGATAGCGGTTTCACGCCGACGATCCCCGGCTGCTTGGCGAGGAACGCCGAGACGTCGCGCACCGTCCGCTCGGTGTCGGTGCGACCGCGCGGCTCGACCTGCACCGTGATCTCGCTGGCGATGTCGCGCAGCCATGCCGCCGCCGACTGGTTCATCATGTAGACTGCACCAGCGGTGAGGCTGGCGAGGAAGCACATGATGGTGATGACGAGGGTCAGCGAGCGCCCCGTCACGGTTCCCGCCGGAACGATCGGCAGGTTCGCCTGCTCCTTGTCGCTGCGGGCGGCGCGGGCCGGCGCCTGCAGGCTCGGCCTTTGCGTCACGGGCTCGAGCGGCCCAAGCCGCGAAGAGGGCTGCGAGCCGGTGCGCGTGGGAGGACCAGTGACAGGATCGTCGTAGCCGTCATAGGGCTCGTAGCCGGAGGCCATTCCAGGCCCGGCGAGGCTCGGCTGCTGCGGGCGGTCATACGATCTTGACATGACCCTCGTGCAGCTCCAGGCGGGGCGCCTTGAACTGGCGCATCAGTTGGTGGTCGTGGGTCGCGATGACGACCGAGGTGCCGAGCCGGTTGAGCTCGATGAACAGCCGCAACAGCCGCCGCGCCATCTGTGGGTCGACGTTGCCGGTCGGCTCGTCGGCGAGCAGCAGCTCGGGCTTGCCGATCACCGCCCGCGCGATCGCCGCGCGCTGCTTCTCGCCGCCCGAGAGCAGCGATGGCGCGGCGTGCATGCGGTCGCCGAGGCCGACCCATTGCAACAGGTCCGTCACGTCCTCCTTGTAATCAGTGATACGCTTGCCGACGACGCGCAGCGGCAGAGCGACGTTCTCCCACGTCGTCAGATGGTCGAGCAGGCGGAAATCCTGGAATACGATGCCGATGCGCCGGCGCAGCTGCGAGCGGTGCTGCTGGCTCGACCGGCTCACGTCCTGGCTGAACATCTCGACCCGGCCCGAGGTCGGCAGCAGCGAGAGGAACATCAGCCTGAGCAGCGTCGTCTTGCCCGCGCCCGAGGGGCCGGTGAGGAAGTGGAAGGAGCCGGGCCTCAGATGAAAGCTCACCTCCCGCAGGACATCCGGCTGGCCGCGGCCGTAGCGCAAAGCGACGTTTTGCAGGCGGATCACAGGACCGGGGCCCTCCAGGCGTCGGTTCGGGCGTGTTTACGGCAACGATCGAGCCCGATCAATCCGCATCGACCCTTCCATCGACGAGGAATGTGGCGCCGGCATGGGCGATTTTCGCCTGCGCCGGTCGCAATCCGGCCGGCCGGGCTTTGCAGTCCGCACGCAATGGGGCGATAAGACTTCGCAGTGATTCGCGTTGCGTAGCAGCGGAGGCCCCATGCAGCCGAGCCCGGCCGCCCGTCCCGAAATCGAGGTCATATTCACGGCCGCCGAGATCGCCGCGCGCAACGCCGTCATCGCCGGCCAGATCGCCGCGGCAAAGCTCGACAATCTGCTGGTTGTCGCCGTGCTCAAAGGCAGCTTCGTTTTCGCCGCCGATCTCATCCGCGCCCTGCACGAGGTCGGGCTATCGCCCGAGATCGATTTCCTGACACTGTCGAGCTATCGCAAAGGCACGGTATCTTCGGGCTCGGTCCAGATCCTGCGCGACATGGAGCTGCTGGTCAGCGGCCGCAACGTGCTGCTCGTCGACGACATTCTCGAGTCGGGCCGCACGCTCGCCTTCGCCAAGGACCACGTTGCGGCGCGCGGCGCTCGCACGATCAAAACCTGCGTGCTGCTCGACAAGCGGGTGCGCCGCGCCGTGCAGATCGATGCCGACTTCAAGGCGTTCGATTGCCCCGAGGTGTTCGTGGTCGGCTACGGCATGGACGCCGGCCACCGGTTCCGCGAGTTGCCCTACGTCGGGCATGTCGTGAAGAAGTAGGCTCGGAACTCTCCGCAGGAGGCGCATATGGCGAACATCCTACTGGCCGACGACGACGCGGCGATGCGCGACTTCATCCGCCGCGCACTCGAGGCCGATGGTCACAAGGTCACGGCACGGCCCGACGGGCAGGAGGCGCTCGACGCACTGCTCGCCGGACCGGCAGGCTACGACTTGCTGATCACCGACGTGCAGATGCCGTCCCTCGATGGCATTTCGCTCACGCGGCAGGCCGTCGCCGCGGCGCCTGGATTGCGTGTCATGCTGATGTCGGGCTTCGTCGACGAGCTGTCTCGTGCCAAGGGCATTCAGGCCGCGCGCCTCACCCGGGTGACGAAGCCGTTCACTCTCGAGCAGCTGCGCACCGAGGTGCGGGCGATGCTGGCCTGAGGGGCGGCGGCTACTTCACGCTCGAGAACGCGGTCGGCTGCAGGATCTGGCTCGCGACGTTGCGCAGGATCGGACCGTCCTTCTCGCTGTCGGCGCGCGCCTTGATCCAATCCGGATCGGCCTGGAAGGCGTTCCACTTCGTCTCGCGCTCGGCCAGGCCCTCCCAGGCCACCAGATAGGTCAGCCGATGGTGCGTCTCGCCGATGTAGGTGGTCCAGAATCCCGCCTGGCGGATGCCGTGCCGGGCCCAGATGCGGAGCGTGTGGTTCTCGAAGCGCTGCAGGAGCGCGGGGAGCTTGCCCGGCACGCAGTCGTAGACGCGCAGCTCATAGAGCATGTCCGTATTCGCCTCGTTGTTGCCATGTGGGATCGCTCAGCCGCCCGCCGCCTCGCCGCCCTTGCGCCCCCAGAACACGACCCAGGTGCCGAAATCGGGAGAGAAGTCGACGAAGCGGTGGATGTGTCCGGCCGGCACGAAGATCGCATCGCCCGGTCCGAAGGCGCTCCGCTCGAGCTCCGCTTCGCTCGGGCCTGAAAGCATTGCGCCGGTTCCGGTCGCGACGATGTAGATCTCGTCCTGGTCGTGCGGCGTCTGCGGGTCGACGCCCTTCGGCGCGTAGAAGCGCAATGTCATGGTGCCATGGCTCATCAGCAGCGATGAGCGCCGGCCGGGCTCGGGCGGCGCCGCGACGGCATCCTCGAGCGAGACAACCCAGTTCTTCATGACGCGCCTTCTGCAAAGGGGATCCAGTTGTAGAGCGCGAGGCCGCCGTCGACCGCGACCGTGGTGCCGGTCACGTAGCCCGAGAACCGGTCCGACAGCAGCGCCAGCGCCATGCCGGCCATGTCGTCGGCGGTGCCGGTGCGACGCATCGGGATCTTCGCACCGAAGGCCGGCGTGATGTTCGCAGCGCCCCCGCCCGGCACCGCGCCCGGCGCAAGCGCGTTGGCGCGAATGCCGAAGGGTCCGAGGTCGCGCGCCAGTTCCATCATCACCATCGTCAGGCCGGCCTTGGCGGCGGCGTAGTGGGCGAGGTTGCGCGGCGACCAGGCGTGCAGCGAGGTGATGAACAGCATGCGGCCCTTGACGCCGGCGGCCTTCATGCGTGCGCCGAGGGCCCGGCCGATGAAGAAACCGGAGCGGACGTTGGTCGCATGCATCGCATCGAACGTCGCCTCGTCGACCGCGAGTGGCGTGTCCTTCTCGTGCCGGCGCGGGCAGGCCGAGTGCACGAAGATGGCCGGCACGCGGTCGCCGAGCGCGTCGATCACGCCGGTCCAGCCGTCCTTCGACGACAGATCGGCGGTGACGAGCTCGGGTGCTGCGCCGACCGCGCCGATGTCGCGGGCGACGCCGGCGTTACGGTCGGCATCGATGTCGACGAGCACGACGGTGGCGCCTTCGCGCGCCAATGCGAGCGCGATGCCGCGGCCGATGTTGGAGGCCGAGCCGGTGACGACCGCCAGCTCACCGGCAAACATGAGGGACTGCGCCATCGCGCGCTCCGCTTCAGCGTCGGGCGCAAATTAGAGCAGCCGGCACCGCGCGCGGCAAGCGCAGACCGCGGGACGGGCACGTGCGATCGCGATGTGGGCCGCACGACGGAGCGACGCTGCTCGCGCACTCACTTCTTGCGGAACGAGTCGAGGCTCAGGATCTTGGCACCGCTTGCCGCTGACGACGCATCGGCAGGTTTGGCCTCCGCCGGCGCATCGGACTTGACGAGCTTCGGCTCGGCTGTCGGCCGGACCGGTGGCTCGCCGGCCGCTCCGACCGCCTCGGCGACCTTCTCGGGCCGGGCCTTGCGCTGAGGCCGTGGCTTGCGATCGCCGGCCGGCCGGCCCGACCTCGACGATCCGCCGCTCTGGACGATCGAGGGACCCGCCCGCTCGCCGTCGCTGTCGTCGGCTCGCTCGCCGAGCGGATGGGCTACCGCATCGGGGCCGAAGTCCGGCGCCTCGAACTGCAGGCCGTAGCGCACGCTCGGATCGAAGAACACCTTGATCGCCGCGAAAGGCACAACCAGGCGCTCGGGGATGCCGTCGAACGTGAGCTTCACCTCGAAGCGCTCGTCGGAGACGGAGAGGTCCCAGAAGCGGTGCTGGAGGACGATCGTCATCTCCTCCGGGTATTTCTCCTTGAGCCGCTTCGACACTGACACGCCCGTCGCCGAGGTCGAGAACGACACGTAAAAATGGTGGTCGCCGGGCAGGCCCGATTTTGCGACGCGGGAGAGAATGGTCCGAACCACCCCCCGCATGGCGTCCTGTGCAAGCGCCTCGTAGTCGATCATCCGCCCCGAAGTCATGCCGCTCGTATCCGTCGTCGGCTGCGAGCTCCCGCCTCGGCCCGCGGCAAAATAAAGTGGAGGGCTTCTGTTGCCCGGTGCCCTCCGAAACCGCGCCTGACCCGGCTAGGGGTCAGGGCTTGAGTTCAGGCCTTTGGCACTGCATCACGCAGCGACAGCAGCCTCAGCATAGTTGTCATTGGCAACTATTCTGGTTGACCCGATAACGGTGGTATCATGCCGGGCAAAAGCTAAGTCCTTTACACCCTCGTCGATCCTGGTTCGCCCCCATCAGCAGCCCACCCAAGTCGGTGGCCCGAGCGGCCCAGCCGGGCCATACTTCCTGGCCGGATGAGCTGGTGGTGGAGGCGCCGGGTACTGCCCCCGGGTCCGAAAGGCTTATTACGACCGCGTTTATCGCCATAGCCGGACGAATCCGGCACGCTCAATATAGGCGGATCGGGTCCTAAAAAAAAGTGCCCTCCGGACGAGGAGTTGGTCATGCTTGCTCGTGCGTTGCTGGAACGCCTGGCAAGGCGCCCGCCGCCCCCGCCCCCGCCGCCCTGGTCGGCCGCAGGCGCGGGTCTGGGGGGGCTGGCAATTGCGGCGGCGGCCGCTAGCGCAGGCGCCGTTGCCGCGGCTATCATGGTCGGTCGCGATCCGCTGTTGGCGACCGCGGTCTTCCTCCTCTCGGTGCAGGTGGCGACGGCTCTGGCGGTATGGGCGGCCGCCCGCCGCCACACCGCGACGGCCGCGACGGCGCTCGGCTTCGTCGCGCCGCCCCGCCCGTTCGCGACGTTCCTCGCCGCCATGGCCGGCATGCTGGCCGTGCTGGTGCCCTACAACCTCGCGATCTGGTCGGTCGCACGCGAGGCCATGCTCGCGGACCTCAAGCCCTTTGCCGGCATGATCCGCTCGCCTTACGGCTGGCTGTTCGCACTCGTGGTCGGCATCGGCGCGCCGATTTCGGAGGAACTCCTGTTCCGAGGCTTCCTGCTGCCGGCGATTGCCCGCTCGCGGCTCGGATGGATCGGTGCCGCGTTGCTGACAACGGCCATCTGGACCTGCCTGCATCTCGGCTACTCGCTCTGGGGCCTCGCCGAGGTCTTTGCCATCGGCCTCTATTTTTCGTGGCTGGTGTGGTGGAGCGGCAGCCTGTGGATTCCCATCGCCTGCCATATGACATACAACCTCAGCCTGCTGACCCTGCTCATGGTTGTGGTTTGGCCTGCTTAGGCGGCTCGCCGTTCCGTGGCATGGAACGGGAATCGGACTATGTGCACCTCATGGAACAGTATCTCGCCCTGATGCGCCGGGTGCGCGACGAAGGCGCGCGCAAATCCGACCGCACCGGCACCGGCACGTTGAGCGTGTTCGGCCACCAGATGCGCTTCGACCTCGCGCGCGGGTTTCCACTCGTGACGACCAAGAAGCTGCACATGAAGTCGATCGTGCACGAGCTGCTCTGGTTTCTCTCCGGCGACACCAACATCGCCTATCTGAAGGCGAACGGCGTCGGCATCTGGGACGAATGGGCGGATGCCAAGGGCGACCTCGGACCCGTCTACGGCCGCCAGTGGCGCTCGTGGGCGACGCCAGACGGCGGGACGATCGACCAGGTCGCGGAACTCATGCGGCTGATCGAGAAATCGCCCGACAGTCGTCGCCTCATCATCTCCGCCTGGAACCCGGCCGACCTCCCGAAAATGGCGCTCGCGCCCTGTCATTGCCTGTTCCAATTCTACGTCGCCGACGGCCGCCTCTCCTGCCAGCTCTACCAGCGCTCGGCCGATATCTTCCTCGGCGTGCCGTTCAACATCGCGAGCTACGCGATGCTGACGCTGATGGTGGCGCACGTGGCCGGGCTCGAGCCCGGTGACTTCGTGCACACGCTCGGCGATGCCCACCTCTACCTCAATCATCTCGAGCAGGCCGAGCTGCAGCTCTCCCGGGCACCGCGACTGCTGCCGCGGCTCGAGATTGTCCGCCCGGTCAATTCGATCTTCGACTTCCGCTACGAGGATTTCGCGCTCGCCGGCTACGAGCCGCACCCGCACATCAAGGCGCCGGTGGCGGTGTAGAGTGGCTTCGAGCATTGCGTCTTCGACCTGGAGCTCATTCGCGTGAACGAGCCGATCGTTGTCATCGTCGTCGCCGCCGCCGAGAACGGTGTGATCGGACGCGGGGGTCGCCTGCCTTGGCGCATTCCGTCGGATCTCAAGGCCTTCAAGCGGCTGACCCTCGGCAAGCCGGTCATCATGGGCCGCAAGACGTTCGCCTCGATCGGCCGCCCGCTCCCTGGCCGCGACAACATCGTCGTGACGCGCGATGCGGCTTTCAAGGCCGACGGCGTAGAGGTCGCCGGGAGCCTCCAAGCAGCCATCGCGATCGCCACACGTTGCGCGAATGTCCGCGGCACGGACGAAATCATGGTGATCGGCGGCGCGGAGATCTACCGGCTGGCCATGCCCCTGGCGAGCCGCATCTACCTCACCCGCGTGCACGCCCGGCCCAGCGGTGACGCCAGCTTCGCCGATCCCGATCCCGCGCATTGGCGCGAGATTGCCCGCACGGCCTTGCCCCCGGCGCCGGGCGACGAGCACGCCTGCACGCTGCTCACCTACGAGCGGGTCACCGGTTAAGTCTGTTTGCATACTTAATCTGGCGCGGGTCTTGCGAGGCCCTCCTTGAAGTGCTTGCGCCGCCTCCCAATGTGTCCGCCAGGGTTTGCGCCGCCCGGCGGCGTGGCCTATAAGCCGGTGTGTGAAACGACACGTTTTTCCGGACACAACCGAAGGTCGGAGCGGGCGCGCTGGACGAGCGGGTTCGCGACGCGTGGCTATCGGTCACGCAATATGGTCAGTGAAGGTCGGAAGGTTGGAGAACGATGCCCTGGAGCAATCAGAGTGGCGGCGGCGGGGGCTGGAAGAGCGGCGGTGGCGGTAACGGTGGCGGACCGTGGGGGCAAGGCCCCTGGGGCCAGGGCGGCGGCAGCGGCGGCCAGCAGCCCGATCTCGAGCAGATCCTCAAACGCGGCCAGGACAAGCTGAAGCAGTTCCGCCAGCAGGGCGGCGCACCCGGCCCCCTGGTCTGGCTGCTCGGCACCTTTGCCGGCCTTTGTGCGCTGATCTGGTACGGCTTCCTGTTCCAGGTCCGGCCCGACGAGCTCGGCGTCGTCATGCGCTTCGGCCAGTACGTGCGCCAGGAGCCGCCGGGCCTGCACTTCCGCTGGCCCTACCCGGTCGAGGAGGTGCGGCTGCCGAAGGTCCTGAACGTGAACCGTACCGAGATCGGCATCCGCACGGGCGGCGACTTCCGCCGTGGCGGCGGCATGCAGGACGTCCAGAACGAGGGCGTGATGCTGACCGGCGACGAGAACATCGTCGACGTCGCATTCGTCGTGCAGTGGGACATCAAGGACGCGGCGGCCTACCTGTTCAACATTCAGAACCCCGAGAACACGGTGAAAGAGGTCGCCGAGAGCGCCATGCGCGAGATCGTCGGCAAGAGCAAGGTGCAGGATGTGCTGACCGAGAAGCGCCAGGACATCGAGCGCCGGGTCAAGGACCTCGTGCAGCGCGTGCTCGACAGCTACGGCGCCGGCATCCGCGTCAACCAGCTGCAGATGCAGCGGGCCGAGGCGCCGGCGCCGGTCGTCGATGCGTTCCGCGACGTCGCCGCCGCGGCGATCGACCAGAAGCGCATCCAGAACCAGGCCGAGGCCTACGCCAACAAGGTCGTGCCCGAGGCGCGCGGCGAGGCGCAGCGCATCCTGCAGGAGGCGCAGGGCTACAAGGAGAAGGCGGTCGCCGAGGCGACCGGCGAGGCCGACCGGTTCCTCAAGGTGCTCGACGAGTACCGCAAGGCGCCCGAGGTGACCCGCCGGCGCATGTACATCGAAACGATGGAGCGGGTGCTCACCGGGACCGACAAGATCATCATCGACGGCAAGGGGGGCCAAGGCGTGGTGCCGTTCCTGCCGCTCGACCAGCTGCAGCGCGGCGCCCCGGCGCAGCCGCAGAGGAGCAACTGATCATGCGAGTCCTCTTATCTGTGCTCGTCGCCGCGCTCGGCATCGCCGCGCTCGGCGCCTACTTCGCCCTCTTCATCGTCCATCAGAACGAGCAGGCGCTGGTGCTGGAGTTCGGCAAGCCCAAGCGCATCATCGAGAAGGCGGGCCTGCACGCCAAGATCCCGGTGGTCGAATCGGTCGAGTACTTCGACAAGCGCATCCTCGACCTCGACACGCGGCCGACCGAGATCTTCTCCTCCGACCAGAACCGGCTGATCGTCGACAGCTTCGCGCGCTACAGGATCATCGACCCGCTGAAGTACTACCAGACCGTCCGCAACGAGCGCGGCGCGCGCGCGCGCATCGAGGACATCCTCGACGGCACGCTCCGGCGCGTGATGGGCTCGGCGACGCTCTATGATGCGGTGCGCGACAAGCGCGAGCAGCTGATGGGCCAGATCAAGAGCCAGGTGAACGTGCAGGCCGCCTCGTTCGGCATCGAGATCGTCGACGTGCGCATCAAGCGCGCCGACCTGCCGAAGCAGAACGAGGCGTCGATCTACGAGCGCATGAAGACGGACCGCCAGCGCGAGGCGGCGGAGTTCCGCGCCCAGGGCCAAGAGGTCAAACAGCGCATCGAGGCCGAGGCCGACCGGCAGGTGACGGTGATCCGCGCCGAGGCCAATCGCGATGCCCGCAGGATGCGCGGCGAAGGAGATGCCGAGAAGACGCGCATCACCAACGAGGCGTTCTCGAAGGATCCCGAGTTCTACCAGTTCCTGCGCACCATGGAGGCCTACGAGACCTCGCTCAAGCGCGGCGATACCCGGCTGGTCATTTCGCCCGACAGCGAGAAGTTCAAGGACTTCTTCCGCTACTTTTCTGATCCGACGACGAGCGTGCCGCCGCCGAAGCGATGAGAGATCTGGCTGTCGCCATCGGCCTGGTGCTGGTGATCGAGGGCCTGCTGTGGGCGGCGTTCCCGAGTCTCGCGACGCGCCTGATGCAGGTCGCGGCCGAGACGCCCGAGAGCAACCTGCGGTTTTCCGGCGCGATCGCCGTCGCCTCCGGGGTCTTCATCGTCTGGCTCGTGCGGGGATAGCGGCCTGCCGCGTTGACAGCGTGCCGGAGCAGGCGCTTGGATAGACGCCAGGAATTCAGCTGCGGCCCCGGCGAGTTGCCGGACGCGGCCCGGATCAGCGCAGGGAGAGTGCGCATGCGCGGCATGACGAAATCGAGCCCACATCGGTCGTGGCGCAAGTCGGCGGCGGTTGCCGCCGGCGCGCTGCTGGCGCTCTCCGCCGTGGCGCCGGTCGATCTCGCCGCTCAGCGCGGACCCCAGAGCGTCGCGCCGATCGCGGAGAAGCTGATCGACGCGGTCGTCAACATCTCGACAAGCCAGACTGTAAAGAGCTCGCAGGGCGTGCCGCTGCCGCGCGTGCCGAAGGGCTCGCCGTTCGAGGAGTTCTTCGACGATTTCTTCAACAAGAAGGGCGGCCGGCCGCAGGGCGACCGCAAGGTCAGCTCGCTCGGCTCGGGCTTCGTGATCGACGGCAAGGAGGGCCTCGTCGTCACCAACAACCACGTCATCGAGGGCGCCGACGAGATCATCGTCAATTTCAACGACGGCTCCAAGCTCAAGGTCGACAAGGTGCTCGGCAAGGACAGCAAGACCGATCTCGCGCTCCTGAAGATCTCCCCGAAGAAGCCGCTGCCGATGGTCAGGTTCGGCAACTCCGGCACACTCAAGGTCGGCGACTGGGTGATGGCGATCGGCAACCCGTTCGGTCTCGGCGGATCGGTCACCGTCGGCATCATCTCGGCCAAGCAGCGCGACATCAACTCGGGCCCCTACGACGACTACCTGCAGACCGACGCCGCGATCAACAAGGGCAACTCGGGAGGGCCGCTGTTCAACATGGACGGCGACGTGATCGGCGTGAACACCGCGATCATATCGCCGACCGGCGGATCGATCGGCATCGGCTTTGCGGTGCCCTCCGACAGCGCTGTCGCGGTCATCGATCAGCTGAAGCAGTATGGCCAGACGCGGCGTGGCTGGCTCGGCGTCAAGGTCCAGTCGATCACCGAGGATCTCGCCGAGACCCTCGGCGTCAAGGAGAACACCGGCGCGCTCGTCTCGAGCGTGACCACCGACGGACCCGCGGCCAAAGGCGGCATCGAGGCCGGCGACGTGATCCTGAGGTTCGACGGCAAGGACATTTCCTCGACGCGCGGCCTGCCGCGCGCGGTTGCTCAGACGCCGATCGGCAAGTCGGTCGATGTCGAGGTGCTGCGCAAGGGCCAGAAGCGCAACGTGAAGGTCGTCGTCGGCCGCCTGCAGGAGGACGACGACAAGAAGGCGGGCGCCGACCCGAAGAAGAGCGGCGAGGCGGTGCCGGAGAAGGCGCTGATCGGGCTGAAGCTCACTCCGCTCACCGACGAGCTCCGCCAGAAGTACGGCATCGACAAGAAGGTCAAGGGTGTCGTCATCACCGAGATCGACAGTGCGAGCCCGGCGGCGCAGAAGGGCATCAAGGTCGGCGATGTGATCGTCGAGGCGGCTCAGGAGCAGGTGGCGACCGTCGACGACGTGGCGAAGGGCATCGACAAGGTGCGCAAGGCCGGCCGCAAGGCGGTGCTGCTGCGGGTCGAGGACGCCAAGGGCGACATGCGCTTCGTCGCCGTGCCGCTCGAGTAGTGGCGATGCGTCTGCAACGCTGTTCGCAGGTCATCGGATCCGCTGGCAGCGGCGCCCGATCGCCGCTATGGATCGCGACTTCGCCGACCGCGCATCCGGAGACCGCCTCGTGGCGCAACGACAGAGCCTGATCGAGACAATCACCGACACGCTCGCGCCGGTCCATGCCGATGGCTGGAAGTTCGTCGGCATCGGCGCACTCGCCGCACTGCTGTTCCTGATGCTGTGGCCGCCGCTCGGCTGGCTGCTGGTCGTGGTCACCGCCTGGATCGCCTACTTCTTCCGCGACCCTGACCGGGTGACGCCGCTGCGCGACGGCCTCGTCCTCGCCGCCGGCGACGGGCGCATCTCGGCGATCGAGAAGGTCCGCCCGCCCCAGGAGCTCGGCCTCGGCGAGGCTATGCGCGTGCGCGTCTCGATTTTCCTTTCGGTCTTCGACGTGCACATCCAGCGGTCGCCGGTGGCGGGGCGCGTCGTGCGCTCGATCTACGTGCCGGGCGCGTTCGTCAACGCGGCCCTCGACAAGGCGAGCGAGGACAACGAGCGCTGCTCGCTCGTCATCCAGACGCCGGCCGGGGTCGAGATCGCGGTGGTGCAGATCGCCGGCCTCGTCGCGCGCCGCATCCTGACTTTTGCCCGCGAGGGCGACAGCCTCGGCATCGGCCAGCGGCTGGGGCTCATTCGGTTCGGCAGCCGCGTCGACGTCTACCTGCCGCCGGGACGCCCCGCGCTCGTCAATGTCGGCCAGCGCGCCATCGCCGGCGAGACCGTGCTCGCCGACTTGAAGTCGGACGAGGCCGAGCGTGAGGCACGCAGAAGCTGAGGCTGGCAATCAACGGAGGGCGCAAATGACCGACCCTATCGCCGAACGGCTCGAGGACGAGACCCGCCGCCGCCGCCGCCGGCTGATGTTCACGCACCGCAAGATTCCCGTGCGCATGATCGCGCCGAACCTGTTCACGCTTCTGAGCTTGTGCGCCGGCGTCACGGCGATCCGCATGGCGTTCGAGAGCCGGTTCGAGCTTGCCATGATCCTGGTCGTGCTGGCGGCGTTGCTCGACGGTATCGACGGGCGGCTCGCGCGCGCGCTCAAGGCACAGTCGCGCTTCGGCGCCGAGCTCGACAGCCTCGCCGACTTCGTCGCCTTCGGCGTGGCGCCGGCACTGATCGTCTTCACCTGGGCATTCTCGGGCGTCGGCGGGGCCTTGCGCGGTTTCGGCTGGATCGCGCTGCTCGTCTTCGCCTGCGGCATGGGGCTCCGGCTCGCCCGCTTCAATGCGATGATCGACGTCGAGAAGCCGAAATGGCAGTCGAACTACTTCACCGGCATGCCGGCGCCGGCGGGTGCGCTCGTCGTGCTGCTGCCGATGTATCTCGACGGCCTGCAGCTCTTCGAGGTGCGGGCCTACCCGTTCCTCATCGCGCTCTACACGCTCGCGATGGCGGCGCTGCTCGTCTCGACGCTGCCGACGTTCTCCGGCAAGCTGCTCGGCGAGCGCATCGGGCGGGAGTGGGTGCTGCCGGTCCTGATCGGCATCGCGGCGTTCATCGGGATCCTGGTCACCTACCCCTACGCGACCATGTCGGCGGTGGTCGTCGGCTACCTCGCGCTGATCCCGCTCAGCATCCGCCACTTCGCCGGGCATAAGCGTGCCGAGGCGGCGGCGGAGGCCGGCATCCCGCGGCCCGGCGAGCCCCCACGCGTCGTCGAGATGCGCACCGATCAGTCGAAGCGCTGAGCGGGAGGCGGAACCAATGCGTGTCGAGAGCCTCGCCATCGCCGACGTGAAGCTGCTCGTGCCGAAAGTGTTCCGCGACGACCGCGGCCATTTCGTCGAGACGTGGAGCGAGCGCGATTTCGCGGCGCACGGCATCGCCGGCCCGTTCGTGCAGGACAACGCCGCCCTGTCGAAGGCGAAGGGCACGGTGCGCGGCCTCCACTTCCAGGCGCCGCCCGCCGCACAGGACAAGCTCGTGCGCGTGACGCGAGGCTCGATCCTCGACGTGGCGGTGGACCTGCGCCGCCGTTCGCCGACCTACGGCCGCCACGTAACCGCGGTGCTCTCGGCGGAGAACGGCGCGCAGCTCTGGGTGCCGAAAGGCTTCGCGCACGGCTACTGCACGCTCGAGGATGCGACCGAGGTCGCCTACAAGGTCACCGACTACTATTCGCCCGCGCATGATCGCGGGCTGCTCTGGAACGATCCCGCGCTCGGCATCGCCTGGCCGGTCGCGGCGGAGGCAGCACACCTCTCCGACAAGGACCGGAGGCAGCCGCGGTTGAGCGAGTTGGCGGCGGGGGGTTGAAAGCGGGCGATCGCTAACCCACGCTGTGTGATCGACGTCCAAGCATCCAAGTTGTCACCCACATTGAAGCGATCAGTGCTGAGCAAGCACTCGCAATCCGCCCTAATTGCAACTGTTCGAGCGGGCGGTACCGGAGCTCAGTCGCCCGGCGCGCTGGACACCGAAAAAAGCTGACATTCCGCGAGAAGGCGCATCTCATGAGTGACTGGGCGAGATCGTTCCCGCTCTGAGCCGCCTCAATGCGCCGCCTCCCAGTTGTCGGCGGCCTTGGCGTCGACCTTGATCGGCACGGCGAGCTCGAGGGCGGGCAGCGCCGCCTTCTCCATCACGCCGACCGCGGTCTTGATGGTCCTCGTCACCTCCGCCTCCTTCGCCTCGAACACGAGCTCGTCGTGCACCTGCAGCAGCATGCGCGCGCTCTTCAAGCCGGCGCGCGCGAGCTCCGCCGGCATCCGGATCATCGCGCGGCGGATGATGTCGGCGGCCGAGCCCTGGATCGGCGCGTTGATCGCCGCCCGCTCGAGGAAGCCGCGCATCGAGGGGTTTTTCGTGTTGATCTCGGGATAGTGGATGCGCCGCCCGAAGATCGTCTCGACATAACCCTGCGCGTGCGCCTGTTGCTTCGTCCGCTCCATGTAGTCGCGGATGCCGGGGAAGCGCCTGAAGTAGGTCGCGATGTACTCGCCGGCCTCCTGCTTCGATATTCCGAGCTGGGCGGCGAGGCCGAACGCCGATATGCCGTAGATGATGCCGAAGTTGATCGCCTTGGCGCGGCGGCGGACCTCGGGGGCCATATCCTTCGCCGGCACGCCGAACATCTCGGAAGCGGTCATGGCGTGGATGTCGAGGCCGTCGTCGAATGCCGTCTTGAGCTGCGGGATGTCGGCGATGTGGGCGAGCACGCGCAGCTCGATCTGCGAGTAGTCGGCGGAGACGAGCTTGGCACCCTTGTCGGCGATGAAGGCGGTGCGGATCGCGCGCCCTTCCTTGGTGCGCACCGGGATGTTCTGCAGGTTCGGCTCGGAGGAAGCGAGCCGCCCCGTCGTGGTCGCCGCCAGCGCATAGCTCGTGTGGATCCGCCCGGTATCGGGGTTGATGTAGGCCGGCAGCGCATCGGTGTAGGTCGAGCGCAGCTTCGTCAGCTGCCGCCACTCGAGCATCGTATTGATGAGCTTCCTCGCGTCGTCCGGCAGCTCCTCGTTGGCGGCGAGGTCGTCGAGCAACCCCGCGCGCGTCTCCCATTGGCCGGTCTTGGTCTTCTTGCCGCCGGGCAACTTGAGCGTGTCGAACAGGAGCTCGCCGAGCTGCCTGGGCGAGCCGAGGTTGAAGCGCTGGCCGCCGGTCGCGGGCGCGGCGAGTGCCTGCACCTCCTCCTCGAGCCGCGTGACCGATTGCGCGAACTGGCTCGACAGGCGCGTGAGTATCGCCGGGTCGACCTTGATGCCGGCCTTCTCCATGTCGACGATGACCGCCACCAGCGGCCGCTCGAGCGTCTCGTAGACCGTCGTCATGCGCTCGACCGGCAGCCGCGGCTTCAAGGCGAGCCAGAGCCGGAGCGTCACGTCGGCGTCCTCGGCCGCGTAGTCCGTCGCCTTGTCGATCGGCACGCCGGCAAAGGTCTTCTCGGCCTTCTTGGCGCCCGGCGCGTGCTCGATCACCTGGTCGAAGGCGATGCAGGTGTGGCCGAGATGGCGCTCGGAGAGGTCGTCCATGCCGTGCCCGCCGCGACCGCCGTCGAGCGCGTAGGAGAGCAGCATGGTGTCGTCGATCGGCGCGATGGCGATGGCGTGGCGCGCGAGCACGAGACAGTCGTACTTGAGGTTCTGCCCGATCTTGAGGATCGAGGCGTCCTCGAGCAGGGGCTTCAGAAGTCCGAGCGCCTCGCGCAGCGCCACCTGGCCGGCGACGAGCCCGCCGCCGCCGAAGAGGTCGCCGCCGCCCGTCATGTGGCCGACCGGAACATAGCAGGCTTCGCCCGGCGCGACGGCGAGCGAGAACCCGACGAGGTCGGCACGGAGCGCATCGAGGCTCGTCGTCTCGGTGTCGAAGGCGACGCGGCCCGCTTCCCGCGCGCGGCCGATCCAGTGGGCAAGTCGATCGAGGCTCGTGACGGTCTCGTACGTCGTGCGGTCAATGCGCTGGCTCGCCTCACGCTTGCGGAACGCGACGACCGCGGCCGGCGTGCCGGCGCCGGCGGAGCTTTTCGCACGGCCGGCGTCAGACCCTGCCGCTCTCATCCCATGTTGCGGCGCGCCGGTCTCCGAGGTCGGATCCGCAGGGTCTGAAACCGGAGGCGGCGGCGGCTCGGCGCCGAGCTCGTCGGCGATCTTGCGGGTGAGCGAAGAGAATTCCATCGACCTCAGGAAGCCGAGCAGCGTGGCGGGATCGGGCTCCTGCACGCCGAGCCGCTCGACGCCGATCGCGACCGGCACGTCCGCTTTGAGGCGCACCAGCTCACGCGTCATGCGGGCGGTATCGGCATGCTCGATCAGCTTCTCGCGGCGCTTGGGCTGTTTGATCTCGCCGGCGCGGGCGAGCAGGGTGTCGAGGTCGCCGTATTCGGTGATCAGTTCGGCGGCGGTCTTGATGCCGATGCCGGGCACGCCCGGCACGTTGTCGGTCGAGTCGCCGGCGAGCGACTGCACGTCGACGACCTTCTCCGGCGCGACGCCGAACTTCTCGATCACCTCGTCGCGGCCGATCCGGCGGTTCTTCATCGTGTCGAGCATCGCGACGCCCGGCCGCACGAGCTGCATGAGATCCTTGTCGGACGAGACGACCGTGACATCGCCGCCCTTGGCGACCGCGCGCGCCGCATAGGTCGCGATCAGGTCGTCGGCCTCGTAGCCCGGCATCTCGATGCAGGCGATGTTGAAGGCTTTCACGGCGTCGCGGATGATGCCGAACTGGGGAATGAGCTCGTCCGGCGGCGGCGGGCGGTTCGCCTTGTAGTCCTTGTAGATCCCGTTGCGGAAGCTCTCCTTGCCGGCATCGAAGATCACCGCGAGATGCGTCGGCCGGTCGGCGAGCTTGCTGTCGCCGACGAGCTTCCAGAGCATCTGGCAGAAGCCGTGCACGGCGCCGACCGGAAGGCCGTCGGAGGGGCGCGTCAGCGGCGGCAGCGCGTGGAACGCGCGGAAGATGTAGCCGGAGCCATCGATCAGGAACACGTGGCTGCCCTTGATCACCGGCACCGGCTCGCCGGCCGGCACGGTGGAGGCGCGGTCGGAACGGTCGCGGGGCTGCGATTTCGATCTGCTTGTCTCGGTCATGGCGCCGGACTATAGGCCGGCGGGCGCGCCTGGTCAGCAGTCGCGATGCGACGAGGCGAGGGGAAATAGGCCGGTCGCGCCATGCCGGCGTCAGATTGGGATCGGGCACTGAATGAGCATCGCGAAGCGAGGCTGGACGGCGACGCGGCCCTACGTGATCCAGGTGGCGGTGACGCTGGCAATCCTCATTGCCGCACTCGAGATCTGGGCGCGGCTCTTTCCGCCGAAGGACCAGACCGTCTGGCCGCTGCGCCAGGAGCCCGGTGTCGGCACGACGTTCGAGCCGAACGCGCGCGTCACACTCTCCAACGGGCTCGACTTCACCACGACCGAAACCGCCAACGAGGCAGGCTTCCTCGATCGCCCCTTGCCGCCGGCTGCCAAGCCCGCGGGCACGTGCCGCGTCGCGATCCTCGGCGACAGCTTCGTCGAGGCGGCGCAGGTTCCGATCGCGGACAAGGTGCAGGTTCGGCTCGCCGCGCTGGCGGCGCCGCATCTTGCCGGCACGCGCATCGAGACCATGGCCTTCGGCTTCTCCGGCACCGGCCAGCTCAACCAGCTCGGCTACTACGATGCCCACGTCGCCCAGCGACGGCCCGACCTCGTCGTGCTCGTGTTCGTCGGCAACGATTATGCCGACAACTCGGCGCTGCTGACTGCGGTCCGCGTCGGCTGGCACCCGGCACATACGCCGCGCGTGTTCGCGACGATCACGCCCGAGGGCCGGATGGCGGTGCAGCCGATCAGCCCCGACTGGCGCAAGCACCTGCTTCCCGCGCCGCCCGACGCGCGGCCCTGGCTGCATGCCCGGCTGCACCGCATCAGCCGGTTCTATCGTTGGCTCTATTTGAAGTTGTCGTTGCAGTATCCGAGCCTCGCGCAGTCGATCGGCGGTGCGCCGGGCGAGGCCGATCGCACGCGCGTCCGCCTCGAGGCGCTGCGCAAGCTCGACGGCGGATATGGTGCGCGCCTCGCTGGATGGGAGCCCGGCCGCGACCCCAATCTCGACGGCATGTTCATCGAGCGCGACGCGCTGCCGCCCGCGTTCGAGGATGCGATCAAGCTCACCGGCTTCGCATTCGACGAGTTCGCCCGCCGGGCCGCCCGCGACGGGGCAAAGCTGGTCGTCCTTTCTGGCCAGGGCATGAAGGGCCGGCTCGCGGCGCGGTTGAAAGTGCTGCTCGATGCGCGCGGAATACCGCTCCTCGACATGGACGCGCATATCGAGAAAACGGGCCAGCCGGTCGAGCGCGCGCACTGGCGCCATGACAGCCATTGGAGCCAGCAGGGCCACACCTGGGCCGCCGAGATGATCGCCGGGCACATGGCGGGGGCCGGCATCTGCGGGCGCTGAGGCGCCCATCGCTGGCTGGCCAGCCGGGCGGTCGCCTGATACACACCCCACGCACCGACAGGAACGGGCTGATTCGGCATGCGAGTCCTCGTCACCGGCACCGCCGGATTCATCGGCTTTCACGTTGCTCGCGCGCTGCTCGCCCGCGGCGACGAGGTGATCGGGTACGACAGCATCAACGATTACTACGACGTGCGCCTGAAGCATGCGCGGCTCGATCTGCTGCGCCCGCACAATCGCTTCCAGTTCATCAAGGGCGACCTCGCCGATCGCGCGGCCGTCGAGACGCTGTTCGACGAGGCCCGCCCGGAGCGGGTGATCAATCTCGCCGCCCAGGCCGGTGTCCGCTACTCGATCGATAACCCACACGCCTACGTCTCGGCCAACGTGACCGGCTTCCTGCACATTCTCGAGGGCTGCCGGAATACCGGCGTCGCGCACCTCGTCTACGCCTCCTCGAGCTCAGTCTACGGCGCCAACGAGACGACGCCGTTCTCGGTCACCGAGGGCGCCGACCATCCGCTGAGCCTCTATGCGGCGAGCAAGCGCTCGAATGAGCTGATGGCGCACGTCTACGCCCATCTCTACCGGCTGCCGGTGACGGGGCTGCGGTTCTTCACCGTCTACGGTCCCTGGGGCCGGCCCGACATGGCGATGTTCAAGTTCACCAAGGCGATCAGCGAAGGTCGGCCGGTCGAGCTCTACAACGCCGGCGACCACGAGCGCGATTTCACCTACATCGACGATATCGTCGAGGGCGTCGTGCGCACGCTCGACCGGGTGCCGGCGCCGGATCCGGCGTGGTCCGGCACGAGCCCGCACATCGATGCCTCCTCTGCGCCCTACCGGCTCTACAACATCGGCAATCATCGTCCCGAGAAGCTGCTCGACCTCATCGCCTTGATCGAGCGGGAGGTCGGCCGGCCGGCGATCAGGCGCATGGCGCCGATGCAGCCGGGCGACGTGCACAAGACCTATGCCGACGTGGCCTCGCTCGCGCGCGACACCGGTTTCAGCCCCGCGACGCCGCTGGCAGTGGGTGTGAAGCGGTTCGTCGCATGGTACCGCGACTTCTACGGACCTTCCGGCGGTTGAGGCCATCGGACGCGAATAGCTCGAACGGAGTGATCGACATGGCGTTCTGGATGCTCGGAATTGCAGTGAGCGTGGCCGGCATGGTGCTCGCGGCCGCCTCGCGGTCGACCGGCGTGCAAGCCGCCTATGCACACCTCGTGATCGCCGCGGGGGTCTCGATCCTCTTCGCACTGAAGGCGATCCAGGACACGCGCGAATTGGCGGCCCGCGGCCAGCCCCGCTCGGCCGTCGCTGCCAGCTCGGCCCGCTACATGGGACTGATCTGGGCGTGGGGTGCGCTCGGCCTCTTCGTCACCTACGGCCTCGGTGTCCTTTCGTGGCGGGAGTGGCAGAGCTTCTTCATGGCGTTCGTCGTGGCGGCCGGGCTCTGCCTGTTCTTCTCCGCGACGCTCAACAAGGACGCTGCCGCCGGCAAGGACGATCCGACCATGCTCAAGCTCGCGTACTACCTGGCGATCGTCCAGCTCGTCGGCATGGGCGCGACGATGCTCGGGCTCATCATCGACGGCAAGATGACGCGCTTCCTCAATCCGCGCTTCACCGACTGGGCCGCCAACAACATCTTCTTCTTTGGCGCCCTGGCGCTGACGGCGGTCAGCGCCTATGCGATCAAGGCACATCGCGGAACCGCATCGTAGGCGCCGGGAGATTTGCACGTCCCATGTCGCTGACGCGCCTCGTCCCCGTCATCCTCGCGTTCCTCGTCGTCTCGGTGGCGCTGTTCGTGCGCTCGGCCGGGCTCGGCCATCGCGGCCTCGCGCTCGGCTTCGCGATGATCGCGCCGGCGGTGCTGGCGATCGCGAGCCTCATGATCAGCCTGCCGCACTGGAGCGAGCCGCAGGTGGCGATCAGGTCGGACGCAGCGATCGCGCAGGCGCGGCGCACGGCGCGGCTCTTCGCCATCGGGTTCGCCTGGGCCGGCGCGGCCATGCTCGCAACCTACACCGGCCCGACCGCGGTGCTGCGCTGGCGGCACGGCTGGCAGTACGGCGGCGCCTCGGTGGCGATCGCGGCGCTGCTCCTCGGCTATGTGCACCTGCTCGCCACGGAGGTAGGCGCCCGCCTGCGGTCGGCGCGCCTGCAGCGCGCTGTGATGTGGGCGACGATCGCCTGCGGTGTCGGCGCGAGCGCAGCGGTTGCCTGGCTCGTCTACTCGGGCAAGCTCGCCGTCGCCAAGAGCGACTGGGCCGCCAACCAGATCTTCCTTGCGGCCGCCATCACGCTCGCGCTGCTCAGCGCCATCTCGGTCGCGACCAAGCTGAGGATGGTCCGCGACGCGTGATGCCGCGCCATCCACTCACCGGTTCTTGAACGCCGCCTTGCGCTTCTCCGCGAACGCGGTCATGCCTTCCTTCTGGTCGTCGGTCGCGAACATCGCGTGGAACAGCCGGCGCTCGTACCGGATGCCCTCTGCAAGCGTCGTCTCGTAGGCGCGGTTGACGCTCTCCTTGGTCATCATCACGATCGGTAACGACATGCCGGCGATCGCCTCCGCCGTCTTGACCGCCTCGGCGACGAGGTCGGCCGCCGGCACGATGCGCGAGACGAGACCGGCACGCTCGGCCTCCGCCGCATCCATCATGCGCCCGGTGAGGCACATCTCCATCGCCTTCGCCTTGCCGACGAACCGGGTCAGGCGCTGCGTGCCGCCTGCGCCCGGCATGACGCCGAGCTTGATCTCGGGCTGGCCGAACTTCGCGGTATCGGCGGCGATGATGAAATCACACATCATCGCCATCTCGCAGCCGCCACCGAGCGCGAAGCCGGCGACCGCCGCGATGATCGGCTTGCGGGTGGTCGAGATGCGCTCCCACTTGGAGATGAAGTCGCCGAGGTAGACCTCCATGTAGGTCTTCGACTGCATCTCCTTGATGTCGGCGCCGGCGGCGAACGCCTTCTCCGAGCCCGTGAGCACCATGCAGCCGATGACGGGGTCGGCCTCGAACCTTTCGAGCGCGGTATTGAGCTCGCCGATCAGCTCGGAGTTCAGCGCGTTCAACGCCTGCGGCCGATTGAGCGTGATGAGCCCGACCCTGCCGCGGGTCTCGACGAGGATGGTCTTGGTGGTCATAGGAGGCCTCCGCTGGCCGGTGCTGGTGGCGATGCTGCTCTGCAGCATGGCGTAGCGGAGGCGACGCAGTCGGGCAATCCCGTCACTCGGTCTTTTTCTTCGGGCCACCCCACATCTCTTCGTACCAGGGCTTGCGCGCGGCCGCCGCCATCTTGCGGACGATGTCGCCCTTGGCCCAGCCGGTGAGCCGCGCCATCGTCTCGGCCTCGGTGTCGTGGCGGTTGGCAACGTGGCGCTTGTAGTCGGCAGCCTGCGGGCAGCGCGATTCACCTGTCCAAGGATGGCGCAGAATGTAGCGGCTCTGGAAGTTGCCCTGGTCGGCGGTCTCCTGGAACATCAGGTCCTCGGGCATCGAGGCCGCGTCGTAGCGGACATGCAGGCGCGTGATGAACACGTTCTGCGGCCGGCCGCCGAATACCGGCTGAGCGCGCGCCTGGCCCGGCCGCTGGTGGTCGAGCAGCCAATGGGCGCCGAGTGAGACGAGCTTATCGTTCGGAATGGGATCGGCGGCGCACGGGTCGCACCAGGCCATGTTCCAGGCATACTCGAGATAGACCGCCTTCTGTCCGTCCGCCTTCACGCGCGCATCGAACATCGCCTTGTAGAAGTCACCGAACTCGGTCTTGGCGAAAATCGGGATCTCGACGTCGGACGGGATGCGCTTGGTCGTGTAGTTGGTCGTCTCGACGCGGCCCTTCTCTGTCAGGAAGAACATCAGCATGTCCTGCGGGCCCTGTGCGTTGACCGTGCCGAGCCGGATCGGCAGCATGAACTTCGGCGACTCGAATGCGACCTGGATGGGTCTGAGGTAGGCGAAGCCGGCCCGCTCCTTGGCGGCGAGGTTGACCTTGGCGACGAAGAACTTCATGTCCTGCTTGATGTAGCTCGCGAGTACGGGCGCCGCGCCCGGTGGCATCCTGTAGCCCTCCTGGTCGAGGTAGGTGGCGAGGCCGTTGCTCTTGTTGGCCGACAGGATCTGAATGTCGTACTCGCCGACCGAGTACTGGGCCTCGATCTTGACGCCGAGCGATTTCGCACTCTCGCGCACCCGCAACTCGTCGCGTGACTGCGCGCCGGCCACCTGGGCACTCAGGTGCCGTTTAGCCTGGTCCATCGCGCACGGATCGGGATCGAAGTACTCGACCAGCCGCGGCGCGGTGTAGGCATCGACATGGTCGACGAGCACGTTGTCGGTGACATTCACCTGCCGCTCTGTGATCACGGTCGGCACCGGCACGACGAGCGCGAACTCCTTCGGGTCGCCCTGGTAGTCGCTGGCCATGGTCACGACCGTGCGCTCGGCCTTGCGTGCCACGATCACCTTGGACGCCTTGTTGAAGAGCTTGGCGTCGGCCTTGGCGACGTAGAAGCCGCAAAACGCTTGCGCTGGTGTTACTGCCGATGCCGCAGCTAGCGCTACGGCGGACACGGCGAGGCAGGCGAATGCGCGTTGGCTGCGTGACATGCAGGTTTCCTTTCGAGGTCAGACGGTCGGGCGAGCCCACTGGAAGCGGTCGGCGCGAGTGATCGGTTTCCAGCGGTCGAGGAGGAGCGTGAGCGGAGAGAGGAGGAACAGCGCGTACATGAGGCCGTTGGGAGCCCAGAAGTGGAACTGCAGGATGTGCGCGGTGAGCGCGACGAGTGCGCCGAAGGCGATGCGGTGCGCGCGCCGGTCGGGCGTGGTCTTGGGGTCCGAGATCATGAAGAAGGCGAACAGCAGGATCGCGCCCGACTGCATCTGCTTGACCGGGATCGCCAGCGGATCGCCGAGCCAAAGCGCACGGGCGAACAACAGCCCCACATAGGAAAGCAGGAACGCGAGGGCGAGGTCGGCCCGCTTCGCCCGGCTCAGCACCAGGATCGCGAGGCTCGCGAAGAGGAAGGCGGCCCAGGTCCGGCTGCCCCATTGCGCCGGGGATATCCACACCTCTCCGGTCGCGAGCAAGAGCCCGGCGATCGCGAAGTTCGCCGGGTTGAACACGTGCTTGCCGTCGAACCGGATCAGGAACTTCGAGGCGATCGCCGCACTTGCCGCGAGCCCGAGCGCGATCGGCTCGTTGGCGCGCAGCAGGATCGAAAGGGAGAGTGCGGTGATGAGCGGGCTCAGCGGATCGAATCCGGGCGCCCCGAGCGCGCGGCCCATCAGCCATTGCGTGCCGAGCGCGCCGGCGAAGATCAGCGGTATCGCCGCTGGCTTCTGGTCGAAGCCGAGCTGCAGCATGCCGAACGCCAACAGCAGCGACAGCGACAGGATCTGCCAATAGCGGGCGTCGCGGAGGCGGCTCGAGATCGCCCTGCCCGCTCGCGCCGGCGCCGGCACGAGGGTCAGGTCACGGCCTGGCAGCACAGGGCGCGCGGCGGAACGGCGAGAGGAGTTATCGGAGGCCATGGCAAACCGTCGGTCATGTCGCTCGAGACACAACTGAGACGGCCGGCTTCGCGAATTCCTTGGGTCGGGTTAGACCGTCAGCACGATCTTGCCGATGTGCTGGCTCGTCTCCATGCGCCGATGGGCGTCGGCGGCGCGCGCGAGCGGGAAGGTCTGGTCGATCACAACCTTCACGCGGCCCGAGGCGATCAGCGGCCACACTTTCGCCTCGAGCGCACGGGCGAAACCGGCCTTCACTTCGCGTGAGCGCGGGCGCAACGTCGAGCCGGTCAGCGTCACCCGCTTCATCATCAGCCGGGCGACGTTGATCTTGGCTTCCGCGCCATTCAGCGTCGCGATCTGCACGATGCGGCCGTCCTCGGCGGCGGCGGTGATGTTCTTCTCGGTGTAATCGCCGCCGACCATGTCGAGCGTGACGTCGATGCCCTTGCCGCCGGTTGCCGCCTTGGCTGCTGCGACGAAATCCTCGGTTCGGTAGTCGACGGCGCAGTCGGCGCCGAGATCGAGGCACGCCTTGCACTTTTCCGGCGAGCCGGCGGTCGCGATCACCTTGGCACCGAACGCCTTGGCGAGTTGGATCGCGGTTGTGCCGATGCCGCTCGTGCCGCCATGCACCATGAACCACTGGCCGGCCTGGAGCCCGCCGCGCTCGAACACGTTGTTCCAGACGGTGAAAAACGTCTCGGGGACGGCTGCCGCGCGCACCATGTCGAGGCCGGCCGGCACGGGCAGCGCGACCGGCTCCTCGGCAATGGCGTATTCGGCATAGCCGCCGCCGTTGACGAGCGCGCAGGCGCTATCGCCGACCTTCCACCGTGTGACGCCCGCACCGACCGCCGCGACGGTGCCAGCGACCTCGAGGCCGGGATAGGGCGAATGACCGGGCGGCGGCGGATAGGCGCCGATCCGCTGCTGGATGTCGGGCCGATTGACGCCCGCGGCTGCGACCTTGATCAGGATCTGTCCGGGTCCTGGCCCGGGCGTCGCGACCTCCACCGGCAGGAGCACCTCGGGTCCGCCCTTGCCGGCGAGCGTTATCGCGATCATGCTCTCAGGAATGGCGGTCATCGGCATGGCTCCTCGCTCGGGCGCGCTGTCTTGCCCGACCGCCCGGAGTTGTTCAAGCCTGTCGCACCGGGAGGCGGCGCATGGACTGGGACGATCTGAAGCCGAAGCCGGTCAAGGCGATCATGGTCGGCGAGGACCTCAAATCCATCGGCATCGCCGAGCTCGAGGCGCGCATCGCGGCGCTGCGAGCGGAAATCGAGCGGGTCGAGGCCGAGATCAAGTCGAAACGGTCGCACGGGGAGGCCGCCTCCGCATTCTTCAAAAGCTAGCGATCTCGTTAACCTCCGCTTTACCATGCCGCGCTAGGCTCTGCTCATCCAGTGTTCCTGGATGCCAGAGCGGCCCTGTCCGCTCTGTTTGACGCCTCCCTGTCAACTTGCGAGCCGCTCACCCGAGCGGCTTCTTTTTTTTTGGCCCCGCGGCTGGTGCCGGGCTTGCATTCTCGGCAGCAGCGGGGGTGCCGGGTTGCCGATTGCCCCGAAATGCTCCAAGTTTGGGGTTAGTTGTTTACTGTTCGCTGCCAGGGTTGCAGAGGTCCTGCCGGCGAGAGATGAAGTCCATGGTTGTGTCAGTAGGGGTCATGAGCACCACGTCGCGAGAGTTGGGAGCGTCGGCTCCCGGTGTCGTCACCGTCTCGTTCGGCGAGCGGTTCGCGCAGTCCGACCAGTTCGATGCAGTCTTCCACGAGGGCATGGCCCTCGTCGAGCGCACCGCCAACTATCTCGATGGCGAGGGCCGCAGGGACGCCAGGGCGCTGAAGTCGCCGCTGACCGTCGTCTACGCCACCGAGAGCATGCGCCTGACGACGAGGCTCCTGGACCTCGCATCCTGGCTGTTGATCCGTCGCGGCGTCCGCGACGGCGAGATGTCGTCTGAAGAGGCGAGCCGGCGGCGCAGCCGCGTCAAGCTCAAGCCATTCGGACGGTCCGCGCATATCAAGGACTATGCTGAGCTACCCGCGGGTCTGCGCGCGCTGATCGAGGCGAGCTTCGCGCTCAATGACCGCATCGTGCAGCTCGACCGCGCCTTCGATGCGGGTGTCGCGGCCGGTCCGGCGGCAGCGGCGGCGGCGAACCCCGTTGCGACCCAGATCGCGCGGCTTCGCGTCGCGTTCTCCCGCTGAGAAGGCGTCGCGTCCACCCGTTCTGAAACGCCTGCGGCCCGCTCGATGGCGGGCCGCTCGACTTTCCGGGCTCGCTGCTGCACCGAAGCGCCGAGCCACCCGCCTGAAGGAAACCCGTTGCATCCCCAGCGGGACGGCCTCGAGGCCGGTGACCACCACCCCACCCCCACCCCGGACCCCTCCCCGCAAGGGGGAGGGGAGAAGGCGTGACCTCGACAACGCGACGCTGCCCAGGGACCTCGCGCGCTATGAGGCCGAGATCACCGCACTTCAGAAATAGGCACGGTCCCCCTCCCGTCGAGGAGAGGTGAGGAGCAGAAAAACGGGACTCGAATGTTCGTGACAGCACGCTAGAGCCTGATCGCTCGAGATGCGAGCGCTTCGCGCGAGCATCGAGAACGTGAATCAGACTCTCAAGCAAGAACTTGGAGCATGATCGCGCCGCGCACTGCGATTCCACCAAGAGCGATCATGCTTTAGCGCACTTTCCACGAGCGTTGGATCGTGGCTGGTGTGCCTCCCCTCCCCCATCGCGGGGAGGGGTCGGGGGTGGGGGGACAAATGGTCATGCCAACGCATCTCACTCGGTTTTCTCGACCTCTGGCCACCCCACCCCTAGACCTTCGCACAGGGTCGCGGTCGGCACGGCGGCGAAAATGACGACAGAGCAGGAGCGGCGCGCAGAGCATAGCATAGCCTACGGTCGAGCGTCG
>Ga0114938_1000207_pt1 | contig 47182 bp, 41 predicted proteins | sample AshMeaBigSpring_FD_88675 | JGI IMG/M metagenome (GOLD analysis project Ga0114938, IMG submission 88675) | Groundwater microbial communities from Big Spring, Nevada to study Microbial Dark Matter (Phase II) - Ash Meadows Big Spring | ecosystem: Environmental > Aquatic > Deep subsurface >...
AATTAGTGATGATAATAGAAAGCACTCACGCACCACATTCTGCGTTAGCAGAATCAAGCTATTGTGTTCTACATTTTATTGCATTAAAAAACTATGTTTTCTATGTGTCTACTGTGGTTTATAATCTTACATTTTAATAGGTACGCGGATGAAACGGATTATTTTGATGGAAAACGGATTTTTTATTGGATAAGGTTTTCTTCGAAAACAGCGGATAAGAGTAACCACTAAGGCACGAAGTAAGTGATTAGTGATAAGAAGAAAACCACTAAGGCACTTAGGACACGTAGGAACACAAAGAGCATCAGATGAGTAAATGCTCATGCTCCCCTCTCCATTTCCCGCCTTGCGGGACAAGTTTCCGAGGGGCTGGGGGAGAGGTCAAATTAGGGATAGTGATTAGTGATTAGTGATGATAATAGAAAGCACTCACGCACCACATTCTGCGTTAGTAGAATCCAGCTATTGTGTTCTATTTTTTATTGCATTAAAAAACTATATTTTCTATGTGTCTACATCATTCTATTTACCTTTTTTTCACCCCGATACATCGGGACAAGTTTTACCATTTACAATTTCTTTCATCTCTTCATTATCACACTATTACATCATCACTACATCAGATCACCACATTATCACATCATCACATCATAATAGGTACGCGGATCAAACGGATTGTTTTGATGAAAAACGGATTTGATTTTGGATTTGGTTTTCTTCGAAAACAGCGGATAAGAGTAACCACTTAGGCACGAAGTAAGTGATTAGTAGAAAACCACTAAGGCACTTAGGACACGTAGAACACAAAACGCTTCACTTAAGTAAATGCTCACGCCCCTCTCCAAATGGAGAGGGGTTGGGGGTGAGGTCAAATCCATATTGCGCAGCAATATCTAGCTATTGTGTTCTTCTTTATATTACATTAAAAACTATGTTTTCTATGTGTCTATTGTGGTTAAAAAAAGTTCTACCATCCCAAATCAAATTAGAAGTTACAATTATTTTTTCGCAAAACTAATCTTGCTTAAAAGTCGTATGTCGGCTATATTGCTGTAATCGTACTGATACAGTCCATCGGCAGCAACCATCATCAGGGTGTTGTTTGTTGGTATTAAGTCGTACCCATCCATACCTTTAATGTGCTTGAGTTGATTGGCAATGAGTTTTTGGGGATCGTCGGTAATTTGAAATACCTTTAAGCCATCGTCGCATAAAAACAGTTTACCTGCATCCACACCCAACCCTTTGGGGCTAGTCATTGCAAAGGTAACCAGCTGCTTGGGGTTTTTCACATCCTTCACATCCACCACTATCAGTTCGTTATTTGTTTGTCCACAGTTGTTTCCCGCATGTATGGTTACGTAAGCCAAATCATTGTCGACCACCACCGGATCGCAGCCATAAGCATGCGAAATACTCGATTGGTATTCGGGCTTCACCGGGTCTTTGACCGAAAAAATTAGCATACCCGTTGGCGTTCCCATAAAAAGATTGTCTTTGTAGCTGAATATCGTTTCCACATCGCGCCACACATACATGCTCTCGCCAAGTTTAGCTGGCTGCTCGGTTGATAAATCGAAGATCGAAAGCTGATTGCGCAACACCGCATACAGTTTATCATCGTAAAGCGCAAAACGCGACATGGAACCGTTAACACCAGTGCTTTTGGTACTTGAACTGCTGTTTGCGATAAACATACCATCTTCCATCACACCACCTCCCCAGCCCCACCAGCCACCAGAGCTATAAGCATCCACACTTTCGGTACGCTCAACGACCTTCCACCCAACAATAACACTATCCTTCTGAGCCGTAGTAACTGCGGTGTAATCGTAACCGTATATATTATCCATGATAGGTAGTGAGCTAGGAAAAATATCAGCAAGTCGACCTTTGAGGCTGGGTTTAGCAGGGTTCGAAATATCAAACCACACTAAATCGACATACGAGTCGGCATAGAGTAGATTGTCGCGCACGGCCAAGTCGGCATTACCTGGGACTTCAATAAAACCCAGATTTTGGGGGCTCGATGGGTTTCTGTTATCAATAATATGAATTCCTTTTTCGGCTTCCGAGATAAATAGATAGCCTTCGTAAAAGCAAATTTTACCGTAGTTGGTAATTTCAACAGGCTGTGGCGCCATTTGGATGGTCGACCGAAAAGCAGCTTTATCCATCAACACCGGTTGGTTGATTTTGTAAGTAACAGTTTGAGTTACTTCCGTTTCGCAAGCACTCAACAACACAATGATGCATGCTGTGAGTAAAAAGGTAATTTTTTTCATGAGGCAACAATATTATTAAGTTATTTGATTCGGAAACGAAGACCAGCTTCAAAGCCAATTGACAATTGACTCTCGGTACGTATGCTTGTAGGCTGATTGTTGTCGAAATACCAAGCTACTTTGGGTTCGAAGTACAGGGAAGTATTTTTAAACAACCGATACCCAACCCCTGTTGATGCCTGAAGCGACCACTGCACACCATCAATATTATCTTTTACACGCGTAGTATATACCTGATTGGTATAGCGCTGATTTTGAACCAGAAGCTGCCACAAACCCTTCTCGAGTGTAGCACCACCCGACACGTAAAACTGCCATTTATTGGCTTGTGCATAGCGAAAACTCAATCGCAAAGGGATACCCAAATAATGCAGATGTGAACGTGCATCCGAATTATTCGACGTATTTTCGTAGGTACTAAGTAAGTAGCTATAATTCAATCCGGTTTCAATGCTTAACCTTTCCGTAAGACCAAATGAGATGGCAGCCCCTGCCGTTATAGGTGCAAAATGATTTTGCTCGTTGTAGCTATCCAAGGGTAGCACATAGTTTTGCGACAGTTTAGATTCCGACAAATCCAACTCAGGATTCACATAATTAAAGTAATACACATCGCTCAGGTCCGAAAATACATTGGCATCCATACCAGTACCTGTATTACCGCTACTTCCAGCCATTGCCAGTAACTCCCATCCCCTACCCGCTTTCTTTTTAGCGAGCGGATCAATCCAGTCGTCGGCTTTCAATTCGAGTTTGGGCGTGTTATTGCTCTTGTTTGCTTGCTCTAATTGCTCAGCAATCAATATTTTTTCAGCAACAGTGTCGGTTGACGACTGATTGACAGTAGGCTTTTCATTCGAGGCCAAATGATCTATGCTAGCTTCTTGTTGCTTTTCAATAATTAAAACAGAATTGGTATTCGAAGCTATTTTATCGTCACTAACCACCCTTATAGGACTCGTAGTTGGTTTGTTAACGAGTGATGTTGGTTTTGTATTATTCGAAGAAAGATTTGATTTATTAGCTTGTGGAGCTGGTATATTGTTTGAAAGTTGCTCTTTCGGCTCAACATTCTTCAGCACATCAGCAGTGGCTTTATTTAATTGCGGAGCAGCATTCTGAGCTTTTTGAACAGGCATTAAAACTTGTTGTGCAACAGGCATGGGTTGATCAACAACACTAGGGATATTGAATACAAACAACAAAGCAACCGCAGCAGCAATAGCAGTGCTTGACCACCAGATGGGACTTATTCGTTTTTTACTTTTAGTTTGAGGTGCTAATTTCGACTCGATAGCCTCCCACATGCCGGCATCAACGGGCATCTGATGATTTTCCAACTTAGCACGAAAAGCTTCGGTTAAGTGGTCGGTAGTGGGTTTATTTATATCGTTCGGCATATTCTGTTCCTAAAAGTTGTTCTACATTTTTTTGTAATATATTGCGGGCCCTCATAAATTGCGAGCGCGACGTATTTTCGCTGATACCCAGCGAGTCGGCTATTTCGGCATGCGAGTAACCTTCGATAGCGTACATATTGAAAACCGTTCGATAGCCGTCGGATAGTTGCGCTACACAATTCATCAAATCGTCGGCAGTTAGGTTTTCGAGCACATCGGGTGCATAATCTTCAAAGCTCATGCTGTGGTCATCGATATCGTCGGTTTGCTTGAGCACATCGTTTTTACGCAAATACTCCAGTGCCGTTGTAACCATAATCCGACGAATCCAGCCTCCAAAAGCACCGATATCGGCAAAGCTATCAATTTTGGTAAAGACTTTGATAAACCCCTCTTGCAAAATATCACGCGCCGTTTCGTAATCGCCACAATAGCGCATGCAGACGCTCATCATGGCTGGTGCATATTGCTCATAGATTTGTTTCTGAGCCCATGCCTCCCCATTCCGACAACCTAGTATGAGTTCCCTCTCGTCGGGTGATTTTTGTCCTTTCATGCTTTTATATGATGAAACTTGGTGGTAAAACGTTGCAAGCTAACACGTATTTCTACAAAAATAGCTTTTTTCTCATCATTTTATAACAAATCTGAGCAATTGGAGTTGTTTTTTCGCCTAAAATTTATAATTATTCATTTAATTGCTATCTTTGCCGACTATATAACAATCATTTACAAAGAAATTATTTAGATGAAAAAACTAACAATCATTATCATGACTGCAGTAATACTTGCAGGGTGTGCAAAAACGGACAATCCGTTTTTTGTAGCCTATCAAAACGAATATGGTGCACCACCATTCGATCAAATTAAAACAGAACATTACATGCCTGCTTTCGAAGAAGGTATAAAACAACATCAGGCGGAGATTGATGCCGTAGCAAATAGCTCCGAAGAGCCTACTTTTGCGAACACCATCGAGGCGTTGGATTATAGCGGCGAGCTTTTAAACAAAGTATCTGCTGTGTTCTTCAATCTTTACTCGTCGAGCAGCAACGAGGAGATGGAGAAAATTGCTACCGAAGTTTCGCCTAAATTAACAGAGCACAACGACAACTTGTATCTCAATGACAAACTGTTTGTACGTGTAAAGAAACTATACGACTCGCGTGCTACCTTGGGTTTAACACCTGAGCAAACACGCCTACTCGAAGATTACTACAAAAACTTTGTACGTAGTGGTGCTGCCTTGGATGCGAAACAAAAAGAGCAATTGCGTGCTATCAACAAAGAGCTAGGATTGGCCGAATTGGCTTTTGGACAAAACGTATTGGCCGAAACCAATGCTTACAAAAAAGTGGTTGAAAAAGAAGCTGACCTTGCCGGACTACCCGAAGGCGTACGTCAAGCTGCTGCCGATGCTGCGAAAGAAGCTGGCATGACTGGCAAATGGCTTTTCACCACTCAGAAAGCGAGCTTTATTCCTGTATTGCAATACGGCGAAAACCGTGAGTTGCGCAAAGAATTGTTGATGGCATACACCATGCGTGCCAACAATGGTAACGCCAACGACAACAAAGCAACCATCAACAAAATTATGAAACTTCGCGTACAACGCGCTCAACTATTAGGTTTCGAAAGCCCTGCTGCCTTTATCCTGGACAATACCATGGCTAAAACTCCTAAAGCGGTGTACGACTTTTTGGCTACAGTTTGGACTCCTGCTGTCACTCGTGCCAAAGAAGAAGCTGCCGAACTTCAACAGCTAATGGATGCCGAAGGTAAAGGCGAAAAACTAGAAGCGTGGGACTGGTGGTTTTATGCCGAAAAACTTCGTTTGAAAAAATTCAACCTCAACGAAGAAGAACTTCGCCCATACTTTAAACTCGATAATGTACGTGCCGGAGCTTTTGAATTGGCAAACAAACTATGGGGATTGAAATTCAAAAAGCTGGACAAGATGCCTGTTTACAATCCCGAAGTAGAAGTGTTTGAAGTAACGGATGCCGATGGCTCATTGATTGGTGTGTTGTATACCGATTATTTCCCACGCGAAAGCAAACGTGCAGGTGCATGGATGGAAAACATTACACCTCAACACAAAAAAGACGGTAAAAACATCCGTCCTATTATTGTAAACGTTGGTAACTTTACCAAACCAAGTGGCGACAAACCATCGTTGTTGAATATGGACGAAGTAGAAACCTTATTCCACGAGTTTGGTCATGCACTTCACGGTTTGTTGAGTCAATGTACTTATCCTGGACAAGCTGGTACCAACGTATCGCGCGACTTTGTGGAGCTTCCATCGCAGATTATGGAAAACTGGTGTTTTGAACCACAAGTAATGAAAACCTATGCGAAACACTACCAAACGGGCGAAGTTATTTCGGACGAGTTGATTGAGAAAATTCAAAAAGCAGGTACCTTCAACCAAGGTTTCACCATGACCGAATTGCTTTCGGCAGCCTTGTTGGATATGGATTACCACAGCTTGAAAGATACAGCTTCATTCGACGTAAACGAATTTGAAAAAGCATCGCTTGGTCGCATTGGTTTAATACCTGAAATTATTGTACGCTACCGCAGTACGTACTTCAACCACGTGATGGGTGGTGGCTACTCAGCAGGCTACTACAGCTACACATGGGCCGAAGTATTGGATGCCGATGCTTACCAATCGTTTGTAGAAACTGGCGACATTTACAACAAAGAACGTGCAACATCATTCCGCAAAAACATTCTTGAGAAGGGCGATTCAGAAGATCCGATGAAACTTTATCGTACGTTCCGCGGCAAAGATCCAAACCCTGCTGCATTGCTTCAAAAACGAGGTTTGAAATAAGCCTCATTCGCATAAAAAAAGCTGCATGAAATTTCTCATGCAGCTTTTTTTATGCTTTTTTAAAATTAACCTCTGGTCTGTTTTTATTATTTCAACACCACTGCCTTCAGCACATTGTTACGAATCTGAATACCAATTTCGCTACCCGCTTTGCTCAAGGCCGTTTCCACGTAGCCCATGCCAATACCAGTTTTAGTACCCGGAATCATACAGCCCGATGTTACAATACCTATTTTAGCGCCTTCACTGTTCTGAATATCGTATCCATGACGTGGAATACCACGTTCGGTAAGCTCGAAGCGAACCAATTTACGGTTTACACCTTCAGCCTTTTGTTGTGCCAACACCGAGCGATCAATAAACTCTTTGCCATCCACAAATTTGGTAATCCAACCCAAACCTGCCTCCATAGGCGAAGTCGTATCGTCAATATCGTTGCCATACAAGCAATAGCCTTTTTCCAAGCGCAGCGTATCGCGCGCACCCAGCCCGATTGGTTTAATACCATACTCAGCACCCGTTTCCATCAACGCATTCCAAATGGTAGTAGCATGTTCCGGATAAAAGTAAAGTTCAAAACCACCCGCACCCGTATAGCCTGTGTTCGACAAAATAACCTCCTGCACCCCTGCGAAATCGCCCGTTTTAAAAGCGTAATACGGTATTTCAGACAAATTAACCGATGTCAGTTTTTGCAAAAGCTCCGTCGCTTTAGGTCCCTGCACCGCCAATTGAGCCATCCAGTCCGACGCATTTTCAAGTTCAGCCCCTTCGGTATTGTTGGCCACACACCAGTTCCAATCCTTTTCAATGTTCGAAGCATTCACCACCAACAAATACTTTTCATCCTCGTAGCGATACACCAACAAATCGTCCACAATACCACCTTTCCCATTCGGAAAACAGCTATACTGCGCTTTACCCACCGTCAGTGCAGCCACATCGTTCGTTGTTACTTTTTGTAGAAAAGCCAGAGCCTTCGGGCCTTTCACCCAAAACTCACCCATGTGCGACACATCAAAAACACCCACCCCGGTACGAACCGTGATGTGCTCATTCGTAATTCCCGTACTATATTCAATAGGCATATTGTAGCCCGCAAACTCATGCATTTTAGCCCCAAGAGCTATGTGGAAGTCGGTAAATGGTGTTGTTTTCATCTGTTTATGATTGTTATATCTGCCCCCTTACCCCCTCAAGGGGGAATAAGAACGGAGCATTCCGTTTGTTTTTAAATTTCATTCATCCCTTTGCATATACTAAAATCTAAATTAGAACATCGAAGTTAAATCTGTCTTTGTATATATCTAGTTGGATAATTCGAATTTTCATGCAAATATAAAACATTTTTATTGGCTACCATTTATCGAGCAAAAAAAAGAATTGTGTGGGAAGTTTTTCAGTTTTCAGTTTGCAGTTTTCAGTTTTCAGTCCAGCATTGGGGGATTTTCATTGAACTTACCACTAATCACTAACCACTAACCACTAATCACTAATCACTAAACACTAAACATCCACTACAAACTGAAAACTGCAAACTAATCACCGACTGCCCACTGCAAATCGTAGTGCAACGAAGATCCCGATTTATCGGGACTGCAAACTTCTTTTTTTTGGGGGTGCCCCTCGTACCTCGGGTCGGGCTTTCCGCTCTTGTACTGCCGAAATACGGCAGCACGCCGCTGCAATCCCTCACCCACCCAGCAGCCTTTCGGCCCGATGTGCATTTCATCATTATTCCTTCCAGATCACCAGATTTACCATTTATTCATTTACCATTTACTATTTCTTCATCATCACATCATTCCATCATTCCATCATCACATCATCACATCATCACATTGACCTATTAATCATTTACTATTTACCATTTCCTTTTATTCACCAATCTTACAAATCATCATTTAGCGCAAAGCTTGAGTAAATGCTCACTCCCCTCTCCAAATGGAGAGGGGCCGGGGGTGAGGTCACATCACCACATTATCACATTGACCATTTATTCATTTACCATTTACTATTTCTTCATCATCACATCATTCCATCACCACATTATCACATTGACCATTTATTCATTTACCATTTACTATTTCTTCATCACCACATCATCACATCATCACATTATCACATTGACCATTTATTCATTTACCATTTACTATTTCTTCATCACCACAACATTCCATCACCACATTATCACATTTACCATTTATTCATTTACCATTTACTATTTCTTCATCACCACAACATTCCACCACCACATTATCACATTTACCATTTATTCATTTACCATTTACTATTTCTTCATCACCACAACATTCCATCACCACATTATCACATTTACCATTTATTCATTTACTATTTCTTCATCATCACATCATCACATTACCAACCGCTCCTAAGTAAATGCTCACCCCCCTCTCCAAATGGAGAGGGGCCGGGGGAGAGGTCACATCACCATACGCCCTCATATTACGGTGCTGCGCACCGAAATATCTATTTATTCATAACTAGAAAGTGTCTGGCAAGTCCACACATTGGTGTGGCGACCTATCGACGCTTGCATCTCGTTTGCCCGTCAAGTTAAATATCTATAAAACAATTTCCGAAAACAATTCTAAATCATAATTATACACATTGATGTAACCAACTGCATTGTTTGTAACTTCTTGTTTCACAAAATTATATCCCTTAATTTTGCATCGTAATTAAACAAAACACACATGAACATTAAATTTAAAATGCTTGTTTGTACACTGCTACTAACAACAACTCTTTTTTCACAAAACAAAGCTATTATGAGTACACCAAATCAAACAACACCAACGTATCCCAAAACTTTTTCGCACATTGGGATCACAGTTCCAAACATAGAGGAAGCCGTTAAGTTTTATACCGAAGTAATGGGTTTCTACGTTATTATGGAACCTACTGTAGTTAAAGAAGAAAATGAAACCGCCATTGGTCAAATGTGTATCGACGTATTTGGCGAAGGTTGGGGAACATTTAAAATTGCACACCTTTCGTCGGGCGACAAAATTGGGTTTGAGCTTTTTGAGTTTAAACAAAGTAAAGATCTTAAACCACAGTTTGATCCTTTCCGCACTGGTTTGTTTCACTTCTCGGTGCAAGATCCTGATGTAGAAGGCTTGGTAAAGAAAATTGTGGATGCCGGTGGAAAACAACGTATGCCAATCCGTTTGTACTATCCGGGCGAAAAACCTTACCGCATGTGTTATGTTGAAGATCCATTCGGAACGGTTTTCGAAATCTATTCACACTCGTACGAGTTGCAATATTCGGCAGGTGCTTATCAAAAATAAGTATCGTAATAAAATAAAAATCCCCATTTATCTAGACCTGATAAATGGGGATTTTTTTGTACTAAGTTACATTTTATAGTTCGGCGCTCTGCATCATCTTTAGTGACAGAGTGCCGAGCTATTGGTAGAAGAACTCAAATTAATGTATTGCATGTATTTCCTGACTCGGATTAAAGGTTTTGTTTTTAGCCATTTTTGAAAAATGAATAATGGCAAATCCCGCATTGAGGAGTAAACTTAGTGCACCAATCACCGTAAGTACAGTAGCGTCGGTAGTGAATAACATTTCGTGACCAGCATTATCCACAAAATTAGGGAAGGTAAACAAATACATCATCCAAACGGCCAAGGTAAATGCACGTGCTTGAATCCATGTTCCTTTTTTGATAAATAAACTTGGAATAGTACAAGCTAACAACACAGCAATACCAAATGCAGCATGCTCAGGTACACAGAAGTAGATGTATGCAAAGTTCCAAACATCATAGGCTATGATCCAAAGCACGGTCATATCAGGCCAAAGCATGTCTTTTTTGTGTTTGTGATCGATAAAAATACCCGACCAACCCGATAAGGTGATAATAGAAAAAATACCCGCAGCACCATTTAAGAAATGCCAAATACCGCCATTAGCCATTCCTAACTCAAAGTCGCGCATTACAGCTTCCATAATATTGATAGCCAAAATAAGGACGGGGAAAAATTGCATGAATTTGTTTTCGCCCCATTTGGTGTAACGCATCAGCGTAAACCCAAGCACAGCCGCTATTACCGAGTATAATTTTGCCCAGTGAAACCAGGTATTAATACTTGATCCGGGCGTTGTCCCATTTTCGATCCAAATGGTAAATGTTAGAATGATGGGTAGAACAAGAAAAAAAGCAACTGTAGAGATTTTACTTTTTCGGAAAAGCTCATTGAGCATTAGCAAAACTACTAAGAGTAAAATAACATGAAGAACTTGCATAATGTAACCTCCTATAATTAATGATTAATAAGGCACAAAATTAGGTGCTTCGACCATTCAAAAACTTGAATTAATTCAATAAATACACCTGCAAGCAGGATTTTAGTAGGTTTGTTTAATTACAACACGTTTCTTTAATTTGCAAAACCATTCGTTACTCACGCCCATAAATTGCGCCAAGTATTTATCGGGTATGCTTTGTAAATAAATAGGATATTCATTATACAAGTACTTAATAAACTCTTCGGACGATAAAGACAGCCGAACAGCGTTAAAAACATACATATTGAGCAGTGCATCGGCAACAATTTTATGGTAAAATCGAGCAAACGACAAGTAGGTGCCCGCTAAAGTCTCCAAGTCTGTTTTTAAAAACCGGATCACCTCACTGTTTTGAATCGCTTTAATTTCGAACGACGACTGCGTTTCGCTATAGTAACTCTTGGCCGACGAAAGAAAGCGATTGCTTTGGTCGATGGAAAACCCAACCACACTTTCGCGTCCGTTTTCGCCAATGTAGGTATGAACAAAACCACCTTTATTCACGTAGTAACCATATTTACATACATGCCCAGCTGTAAGCAAGAAATCTCCTTTTTTAATTTCGAGCAGTTCAGCTTTTTCACAAAGTTGCTCCCACAATTCGGGTTCGAGTGTGATGGTATTTTCGAGATCTGCTTTTAATATTGAAAAGGCTTTGTGCATAATGAAGTTGTTTTGGGGGAGTGTGGCTTTAAAGCTGTCGCTTGCTTTATTCGGCAGGTGCATACAACTGATTTTCTTGCGCTACATCAATTCCCCATTTATCAAGTTCAAGTACAATGGGGATTAATTTCCGCCCTTGTTCGGTCAGCTCGTATTCTACACGTGGTGGCGTTACAGGATACACCGTTCGCTTCACCAACTGATCTTTTTCGAGTGCTCGGATAGCGTAGGTAAACATACGATTCGAGAGGTCGGTTATGCTTTTTTGCAACTCACCCGACCGCTGTGGACCATCTTTGAGATGGTATATAATTAAACTTTTGTACTTATCGCCTATTAAATGTAGCGCAAAAGCCAACGAACAATTAAACTCTTTATCGCCGTATTTGATTGTTTTATCCATACATAAACTCTTTTAATGGAAGATAACGAACAACTGTTTACTTAGCCAAACCAATCTTTTTCTTTAAAACCGAGGTGTATGCTTCGTCGAAAGTAAGCAATCCTACGATTATCTTTTTAATTCGAATGATCCATTTTACTATAAAACGAACTTGTTTATCAACTAACATTCGAGCACGCAAAGATGTTCCGAATGTAGGTTGCACTTTTTGAGTAATGGCATAAGCCTCGTCTTTCAATGCTAAAATGCGTTTGGTGTGGAAGGGATCTTTACCAAAACCACGCGACCACCACGAATGATAGCAAATAGCTTCGCCTTGTGGGTCGCACAAAATGGTTGAAACACCATCGGTATGCGTTTTACTCGGCAAATAAAGCGTGCGGAAATGGTAAGCTGTGTAGAAAAAGAAGGGATAATAAGGCTCAAAATCAGAACAATCGAAATCGTAAATAGATTTCAGCAATTCAGCAGGATATTGCTCAATAAGCTGTTGTTTCACATCACTGTATTTGAAGTTTTTAATATCCTTGATGCTCTTCATCTGTTTGCGAATAGCTACCAAATTGATGATATTGAAAAACGGATTGGTAACAATTGGATTACAACCCCGAATAACAAGTGCGCCACCATCGGGCATACCACAGTTCACATAGTCGTTTTCGAGCATGTAATCTACCAAATTCAACATCCGTTTGGTGTCAACTATAAATGCATCTTCATCAATATTAATGGCAATGTCGCAATTTTTGTCGTTCAGAATTTGGTACAAGTAACTATCCGAAGTGGTATCGGTGAGTCGAACTACAGGTATATTAGGTATTGAAAACAAGCCCTTGGCATACTCATACAATTCGAGATTGGCCGAGCGAGTGTATATTTTAATTCGATATGGTTTCATTCAAAAAATTAAATTCGTATCTGCAACTAATAAATAAAAAGATGGTTGGCTTAGAATCAAAGTCGATTTACAATTACATAAACCCTTGTTGAGCTAATGCCTGCAGAAATTTTTCGGAAAAAAACTCATTGTTTTTCTGAGTATAACGCACATCAGTAAAAACCTGAGCAAGAGTTTGTTTCTTATTATCAGCTACAAATTGTTTGTATTGTTGTAATGCTTCTTTCTCTTCGTAAAGCGCGTCGATATCGGCAGCATCAAAGGGCTGATAGCGTTCGGCATGCACCACCGAGCGTATGGGTAAACGATCGGTTACAGGGGGCTCGTGTGCCGGATATCCGAGGGTGATAGTTGTTACAGGCACAACTAATTGAGGCAACTGGAGCACGTCAATTATTTCTTGCGCATTGTAAGTAGTAGTACCCAAATAACAAATGCCCAAGCCAGCCGTTTCGGCAGCTACAGCAAAGGTTTGTGCAAAAATAACGGCATCGACAGCCGCCGCCATAAACGATTGAAAATTAGCATATCCGGGCTGAGCATCGCGCTGCTCGCACCACTGCGTAAAACGGTTAAAGTCGGCACAAAAGGTCAATACCACAGGCGCTTGTGCTACCATTGGCTGATTAAAATGTGCTGGTGCTAACAAATTCTTGATCTCTGTATCGGTGCTCACTACCACACTATATGCCTGCATGTTTCCCGTGTTGGATGACTGTGCTGCAGCTTGCAACATATTTTGAAGCAAATCGGTAGGTATTTGTTCATTCGTATATTGGCGAATAGTACGACGACTTGTTAAAAAATTGAACATATTGTATATTTAGATGGTTCTTTAGCTGATTACAAAGATACAAATTAGTGGGTTAAGTTTCTAAAAAAGCTCTTAGATTTTAATAGAATTAAAGCGCACACCGAAAAAACCACCTAATTTCTGATTGAAAAATTGTAATTTTTGATTTTTATATCCCGTTTTAAATAATTATTCGATAACTTTGCAAAACAAAAAACTAGTAACAATATGGCTTTACAAGTAGGTGATAAATCTCCCGAATTATTGGGAATCAATCAAAATGGAACAGAAATTAAACTGTCGGACTATAGCGGTAAAAAGCTAGTACTCTATTTTTACCCCAAAGATAGCACCCCAGGCTGCACAGCACAAGCATGTAGCTTACGCGACAATTACGATGCGCTCAAAGCTGCTGGCTATGTAGTACTTGGCGTAAGTGCCGATAGCGAAAAATCGCATCAGCGGTTTATCGAAAAACAAAGCTTACCCTTCGATTTAATAGCCGACACCGAAACCAAACTTTCGGATCAGTTCGGCACTTGGGGCGAAAAATCGATGTACGGGCGTCAGTACATGGGCATGTTTCGAACTACCTTTATTATTAACGAACAAGGAATTATTGAACGAATAATAAGTCCAAAAGAAGTAAACACAAAAACACACGCACAACAAATAATACCTTAAAAAACAAAAAGAAGCAAAGATGGCAAACAACTTTAACCCATGGCATCAGGTAGCACCAAGCACCGACAAACCTGATATTGTAAAGGGAATTATAGAAATACCAAAAGGTAATAGAGCCAAGTACGAGTTGGATAAAGAAAGTGGTTTATTACGATTAGACAGAGTGCTTTACTCGTCGATGTACTACCCACACAATTATGGTTTTATACCACAGAGTTATTGCGACGATCACGACCCATTGGATATATTAATTCTATCGCAAATAGAAGTAGTTCCAATGTGTATTGTTGAAGCCAAAGTAATTGGCGTTATGCGAATGCTCGACAATGGTGAAGCTGATGATAAAATCATTGCTGTAGCTGTAGGTGATCCAAGTGTAAACCACTACAACGACATTTCGGAACTACCGCAATACTTGATTCAGGAAACAATGAGTTTTTTCGAAGACTACACCAAACTTGAAAACAAAACAGTAGTAGTTGAAAAATTCTTTGAAAAGAAAGTAGCACTCGAAATACTAGAGGAGAGCTACAAAATGTACAAAAAACACTACGGTGAACTTCACAAGTGGTTTTTTGGATGATCACAAGAACATACAACATAAAAAATCCCGTAAATTCAGTTTGAATTTACGGGATTTTTTTATGTAAAATGTGATTAAATTCGTGCTTTAAGTGCTGCTGTTTCAGCCTCAAAACCTGGTTTATCAAGCAAAGCAAACATATTTTTTTTGTATGCTTCAACACCTGGTTGATCAAAGGCATTAACACCTAACAAGTAACCGCTAATACCACAGGCTTTTTCGAAGAAATACATCATTTGACCCAAGTAAAACTCATTCAAGGCCGGAAGTTCAAGTTTTAAATTTGGAACACCACCATCAATATGAGCAATCATGGTACCTAATTCGGCCATTTTATTTACTTGATCAACACGTTTACCTGCAAGGAAATTCAAACCATCCAAGTTAGCGCTATCGGTAGGAACTTCCACACAGTGATTAGGCTCATTGATCGAAATAACGGTCTCGAAAATAGTACGCTCGCCTTCTTGAATCCATTGACCCATTGAGTGAAGATCGGTTGTAAAATCGACTGCTGCAGGGAAAATACCCACTTGGTCTTTACCTTCGCTTTCGCCGTACAATTGTTTCCACCACTCGCCAAAGAAGTGCAATTTAGGGTGGAAGTTAACCAAAATCTCAATTTTTTTGCCCGTACGATACAATTCGTTACGTACAGCAGCGTATACAGCCGCTGGATTTTGGTCAAAATCAGTATCAACGCCACAAGTTGTTTCCATTGTTGCAGCACCAGCTACTAACTGACGAATATCAAATCCGGCTACAGCTATTGGCAACAATCCAACTGGGGTAAGTACCGAAAAACGACCACCAATGCTATCCTCAATTACAAATGTTTTGTAACCCTCTTGTGTAGCCAATGTACGTAAAGCACCACGCGACTTATCGGTAACAGCTACAATAAGTTTTTGAGCAGACTCTTTGCCTTGTTGCTCTTCCAACTGAGTTTTTAGCAGTCGGAAAGCCAATGCAGGCTCAGTTGTAGTTCCCGATTTTGAGATCGAAATAATACCAAATTTCTTTGTTTTCAAAAGTTGTTGCAACTCAAACAAATAATCTTCGCCAATATTTTGACCAGCATAAAGAATAACTGGTGATTTACGCTCTGTCAACAACCAATCGAAGCTATTCGACAAACCATCGATAACCGCTTTTGAGCCTAAATAGCTACCACCAATACCTACTACTACTACTACTTCGCAGTTTTCGCGTAAAAGACGAGCTGTATTTTCAATATCGGCAAACTGTGCTTCATCTATCGACGATGGCAAGTTAAGCCAGCCCAAAAAGTCGCTACCTTTACATGTACCATTGTGTAAAGAAGCATTAGCTGCTGCCACTTCTGATTTGTAGGCAGCTACAGCGTCTTTCGAAATAAATCCGAAAGCTTTATCAACTGTAAGTTTAATGTTTTGCATATACGTATTATCTGATTAAAATATTTAGATATAATCCTTTATTATCAACTAAATTAAAAAGGCAAATCGCTACCTTCGCTAGCCGCAGCAGGTGCTGCATCAAAACTTGGAGCCGTTACTACAGCCTGAGGACCGCCCGCTTGTGCTACATTTTTATCTATTTTCCAAGCACGTACAGTAGTGTACCAGCGACCGTTATACTCCCTACTTTCAACATCAAAACTTACCGTTACTGTTTCGTCGATAGCCAACGGAAACTGGTCAATTTTATCGTTAAACAAGTTAAAGCACACCTTTTTAGGGTATTGATCAGCGGTTTCAAGCACATAATCCTGCGAACGCCATAAACCATTTTTACCTTGACCCGAAGTCTGTGGTAATACGGCAATAATTTTTCCTGTAATATCCATTCCTTATCTATGTTTTAAAATATTTCTTATTAGATACAAAGATAGTTATTTTACAAATAAGAACAAGGAAAAATTTTCGACTCGCAAACCGATTTGACTCGACTGCTGCGATTTTTAAATTCCAACAAACGATGCAGCTATCAGAAACAACTTAAAAAACACCTTATTTAGACCGATAAACTAAAAATATCTGCTGCAAATTCTTTTAATTACATTCTTTTATTATCTTTGTGTATTGAAAGGAATTTTATGTTTTACAGCATAAAAAAAACGAGCACGCGCCTCCTTTACAAACTGTTGACTTAGAAGATATAATATTGAAATAAATATATGAGTGAACTTCCGTTGATTAAATCGGACCCTTATCTTGCACCTTTCGCAGGAGCTATCGAAGGTCGTTACAATTATTTTAAAGATGTTGAGAAAAAACTAATAGGCGATAACAAAAACCTATCAAACTTTGCCACAGGGTACTTGTATTTTGGGCTTCATCATCTGAGCGAAGGCTGGGTATTTAGAGAATGGGCACCCAACGCTACCGCCATTTTTTTAATCGGAGAATTTAATAACTGGCAACGTACACCCGAATATCAGCTTAAAAAACTTCCAAACGGCAACTGGGAAATAAAACTCCCAGAGTATGCGATGACGCACCTACAACTCTACAAACTACTTGTTGAGTGGGAAGGTGGTTCAGGCGAACGTATACCTGCTTGGGCACGAAGAGTAGTGCAAGACGAGCAAACAAAAATTTTCAGCGCACAAGTTTGGAACCCCATTACACCTTATCGCTTTAAGGTGAAAAAATTCGTACCCACAAAAAATCCGCTACTCATTTATGAGTGCCACATTGGTATGTCGGGTACCGAAGAAAAAGTTACCACCTACAACGAATTTAGAATAAACACACTGCCTCGAATCATAAAGGCTGGCTACAACTGTATACAACTGATGGCCATACAAGAACACCCGTATTACGGGTCGTTTGGTTATCATGTTTCAAATTTCTTTGCAGCCTCATCTCGCTTTGGAACACCCGAAGAACTTAAAAAGCTTATCGACGAAGCGCACCAAAATAAAATTTCGGTCATCATGGACCTCGTGCACTCGCATGCTGTTAAAAACGAAGTAGAGGGACTTGGCCGTTTTGATGGCACTCCATACCAATATTTTCATGGTGGCACCCGTCGCGAACATCCAGCTTGGGACTCGCTTTGTTTCGACTACGCCAAACCTGCTGTAGTACACTTCCTATTGTCGAACTGCAAATTTTGGCTCGAAGAGTATAACTTCGATGGTTTCCGTTTTGATGGCGTTACATCCATGCTCTATCGCAGTCATGGTTTAGGCGAAGATTTTATGGGCTACGACTCGTACTACAACCTCAACCAAGATGGCGACGCTATTTGCTACCTCACACTTGCCAATCAGCTTATTCACGAAGTAAACCCGAACGCTATTACCATAGCCGAGGAAATGAGCGGCATGCCTGGATTAGCATCTAAAACAGAAGATGGAGGCATCGGTTTCGACTTTAGACTTGCCATGGGCGCACCCGATTTCTGGATCAAATACATTAAAGAAGTGCCAGACGAAAACTGGAAACCTGGACATATATTTTGGGAACTAACCAATAGACGTCCTGATGAAAAGACAATTACCTATGCCGAAAGCCACGATCAAGCGCTTGTTGGCGACAAAACAATTATATTTCGACTTATTGATGCCGATATGTATTGGCACATGCAAAAAGGAGACAGCACGCTACTTGTCGACAGAGGAGTTGCTCTACATAAAATGATACGCCTCATTACGGCTACAACCATTAATGGCGGATATCTCAATTTTATGGGCAATGAATTTGGACACCCTGAATGGATCGATTTCCCACGTCAAGGCAATGGCTGGTCGTACAAATACGCACGTCGTCAATGGGATTTGGTTGATAATAAAAACTTCTACTATAATTCCTTAGGTTGCTTCGACCAAGCCATGTTGCAACTTATCAACGCCAACACCGAATTTAACATGCTCCCTCTCGAAAAAGTATGGGACAACGAGGGCGATCAGATACTGGCTTACAAACGCGGTAAATTGCTATTCGTATTTAACTTTAATGGCACACAATCATTTACCGACTACGGCATACAAACCAGTAAAGGCAAATACAAAGTTGTACTAAACACCGACAATGCAAACTTTGGTGGTTTTGGCCTTGTTGACGAAAAAATTGAACACCATACAATCGCTATGGAGCCCAAAACAAAGGCATCCATCGAGTGGCTTAAGCTATACATACCAGCACGCTCGGCTCAAGTGCTCATTAAAATATAGTTTTCTGCTCTAACATAAGAATGCTGCAAATTTAGCGAAACCATGCTTTGGTTAGCTATTAAACGCAAATTCACACAAATCGAAATTGATTCAATTTACAACATTTTAAATGATGTGAAATGATGAAATTTGTGGGAATTTGCGTTTTTTTTGCGCAGTTAAACTCTATTAAACAAAGTATGTTTGCGTAGGGCAAAAAACTTTTTTAACACAGCAATGTTTAGTCTAAAAAAAACAAGGCATGAACAACAACAACAACAACAATACAAACCTAAAAGATTTTCTAGAGTTAAAAGTCAAACTGTATAATACCGAAAGCTATATTGAATCGGATCCAATTCAAATACCACATCGTTTTAGCAAAAAAGAGGATATTGAAATAGCGTCACTCCTCACCTCCACCATCGCTTGGGGTCAACGCAAAGCAATTATTAAAAACGCTTCATTTTTAATGGAGTTAATGGAGAACACACCCTACGATTTTGTGCTAAATGCAAGCAACAGCGAAGTTCAGGAAGTACAGCAATTTGTACATCGTACTTTTAACGGACTCGATTGTGAGTATTTTATATATTCGCTACGCAATATTTATAATAATCACAATGGCTTGGAGAGTGTATTTACCAACGGCTTCCTCACCGACAACACGACCTACAGCGCAATTAAGTACTTTCGGAATGTGTTTTTTGAGTTGGAACACAACAAGCATGTAGAGAAACACGTATCGGATGTTCGAACAGGTTCGGCAGCTAAACGCATCAACATGATGCTTCGGTGGTTGGTGCGCTCCGACGATTGCGGGGTTGATTTTGGGCTTTGGAAGTCGATACCAACAGCAGCACTAATGCTACCTCTCGACGTACATGTGGGCGATGTAAGTAGAGCTTTAGGCCTGCTATCGCGCAAGCAAAACGACTGGAAAGCGCTCGAAGAGCTAATGACTACCATGCGACAATACGATCCAAATGACCCAGTTAAATACGACTATGCTTTGTTTGGAATTGGTGTATTCGAAAACAAAAAAGACATCCAAATAAATAGATAAAAAAAAGGATGTTTAAACCTTAGTCTGAACATCCTTTATCTATTTATTTATTGTAAAAAATCAAGTCGCATGGGATTAAAAACATCAATAAGCACGCCCGCTTCTAAACAAACTACTCCATGCGAAGCATCAGGTTCCACATAAAAACCATCACCCGGACCAAGAATTTGCTTATCATCTTTTATCATCACCTCAAAACGCCCACTGGCTACATAGGTAGTTTGCGAATGAAAATGCTCATGCACATAGCCAATGGCACCTTTTTCAAATATCACTTTCACCATCATTAACTGACCATCATAGCCCATAATCTGACGCGCAACACCTTCAGCGGCGTGCTGCAATGCAACCTCATTGCTAAGTACAAAGTTCTTACTTTTCGTTTCCATATCTATCACAAATTACGATTATTCCGTTTCTTTATTTTTCTGCTTCTCCATGGTCGAAAGCATTCCACAAGCAGCAAAAATATCTTCGCCACGTGATTTACGTATGGTAGTCATAATGCCATTTGAGGTTAAATAATCACGGAAGAAAACCATCTTTTCTTCGTTAGATGTTTTCAGATCAATGTTTGGAATAGCATGAAAACGAATTAGATTAACCCGACAATCAATATCTTTAAGCAACCGAACCATCTCTACCGCATGACGCATGCTATCGTTGAAACCTTCGAACATAATATACTCAAACGAAACGCGTCGTTGATGACTAAAGTCGTGTCTTTTTAGCTCTTTAAGCACATCGATAATGGAATGTGCACGCTCAACAGGCATAATTTTCAAGCGCTCATCAGGAAATGGCGAATGCATGCTTATGGCTAAATGACAATTGGTTTGATCCAAAAATATCTTCATTTTCGGTATAACACCAATAGTTGACACAGTTACTCTGCGTGGACTCCAAGCATAGCCATAGTCGGCCGTAAGCAATTCGAGCGAACGTAAAACATGTGGCAAGTTATCCATAGGCTCCCCCATACCCATAAACACCAAATTCGTTAACTTATCAGCTTCAGGCACCGATAAAATCTGATTGAGTATTTCGGCAGCTGTTAAATTCGATGTAAATCCTTGTTTCCCTGTCATACAAAACAAACAATTCATTTTACACCCAACTTGCGACGACACACACAGCGTATGCCTATCTTCATCGGGAATATACACTGTTTCAATAAAATTGTTATCGGGCGTTGTAAACAGGTACTTTTTTGTACCGTCAACCGATGCAGTTTCCTGCGAGGGCAAACTACGCCCTACTTCATATTTTTCGGACAAGGTAGTGCGATTTGCCACCGATAAATTTGTCATTTCGTCGATTGACATCACACGTTTACGATAAATCCAATCGGCAATTTGCTTACCCGTAAAGCCTGGCATACCTAGCTCTTGGGTTATGGCTTTAATTTCGTCGACGGTTTTACCTATAAGAGGAGTTTTCATTTTTGGAATTTTGAATTAAATAGAACAAGAAATAGCACTCAACGAGTGAATGCGTTTACTACAAAGAAAAACGGAATGAAAAAGTTCATTCCGTTTTAGCTTTTTATTATTTACAATTTGAATTAAAAGAAATTCAAACGATTATCAACCACATTTGCTTTGTCGCGAATATCTTGAATAATGGTGTATGGTAACGAGTAACTCAAACGAGAGTTAAGCATCATTATTTGCATTTTTGCATCAAAAGGATTTGGGCTTACTTGTGCGTTTGTAGGTAAAACTACATATACCCCAGCATTTCCTTTAATTGGTGCCGATACTTTACTTACAGGAATAACCGATACTTTACCAACAACAGCAGGCTCGAAACCAGCAACTCCAAATTGATAAGCTGCAAAATTAACAGCAGGAGCAGATTTCACATCTGTTTTAAGAGCTGCGGCCAAGGCTTCAATAGATGGCGTTTTTGAAATTTGAGCAGTTAGTTTCTCAATCATAACAGCCGCTTTTTTCTCTTGAATCAATTGAGCTTTAAGTTGATCAGACACTTTTTCGACAGAGCGATATCCTTTTTCATTAACTTCAGTAACTGTAGCAACTACAAATTGATTATCGCAATCGTACACATCAGATACTGTACCAACTTTGTTTTCGAAAGCCCAACGTACAATTTGACGCGATTGTTTTAAGTCTGCAATCTTATCAGCTGTAGTAGGTAGTTCGCTAGCGGTACGTACAACAAATCCTTTTTCTTTTGCTTTTTTGTCAAAATCATCACCATCAAGTTCAGCAGCAAATTGTTTCGCTTCGTTGTAAATTTTACTTACAGTTAAGTTACTTGTAGCAACTTTAATCTCAAGAATAGCCAATTTCACTTTGCTACGAGCAGCAGTACGCTCAGTAACCTGAAATATTTGTGTACCTTGTTCGTTTTTGATTGTAAAAATACCATTCACAGCACTTGCAAACGATTTTGTAATAACTTCTTTATCAAGTCCCATTACATCTTTCACAATCCAACCTATTTCGCCACCATTAGCAGCAGTTTGTTTTACAGCAGAATATTTTTGAGCTAATTCGGCAAAATTACCACCAGCATTGATGCTTGCAATAATACTATCTGTTTTTGCTTCGTCGTTTTTAGCTAAAAAGATATGGCGAATTTTAACTGAGTCGGCTTCCGAAATACCAGTTTCCATAACCTTGGCCATAGTATAGGTATCATTTGCAAAAGTTGGACCTGTAATAGCTCCAGCCGCGCTACCAAAAGCAAAATCTTTTAAATTTGCAGGAACAGTGGCATACGAATATGGTTTGCCATCGTAACGTACCTCAGAGTTTTGATTGATAAAACCAGCTACATCAGTTGTAGTTAAAAACTCAGCGCTTAATTTCGTCATTTCAGCTTGTGCCTTTTTAAAATCTTCGGTCGAAGGTTTTACTGAAAACACAACATATTTCATCGAGCGATTTGCTTCTTGTTTAAACTGTTCTTTCAGTTTGTTGTATTTATCTTTGATTTCACTTTTCGATACGTTTACATCAGCATCAGGCACCGTAAAATAAGGTTGAACCACATAAGCAACATCTACACTTCTTTTGGCTGCATCATATTCGAACTTAGCATCCAAGCTGTTAGCAGTAACGGCTTTCGACATCAACATGTTGTATTTTTCTTGAAGAAGTGTAATTTTCACGTTCTTCTCCCAAAACATCCAATAAGCTTTTGCTTGATCAATTTGAGCACGCATAGCTTCGTTTTCGGGCGTTGTTTCCAAACTATTCAAAAACTGCACTAAAGCAGGACGGCTGAATTGTCCGTTTTCGCCAGCAAATGCACGACGTTGCTGAATTAATGGGTGAATGTTGTTCCCGATCAAACGATCTGACAATTCATCTACACCTACAGCTAAACCAAGCTTTTTAGCTTCGGCTGTTAATAATTTTTCATTCAACAAACTTTCCCACACCGATGTGCGAAGTTGGTTTGTAATGTCTTCGTTTAAATCCGATTGACCTGTTTCAATTTTGTAAACCTCAACCATCTGGTCAATTGCAGCCTGAAAATCTTTAATGTTAATTTCTTCATCACCGATCTCAGCAACTACTTCACGCGATTTATTAAAATAGGTAGACCCTTGAGTCAATGCATCGCCAATAATAAAGGCAAATAATGCAAGACCAACTACCACCATCAATAAAACGCCTCTGCTTCTGATTTTTCCTAAAATAGCCATTTTTAAAAAGATGTATTGTTAAAATTCTTATTACTTTTAGTTTGAGGGCACGAATATACAAAAAAAAACCAATTGATAGCATATAATTTTAAAAATAAATACCATCAACGATTCACCACACATCAACAACAAAGAGCATTTTAAATGTATATATTCTTAAAACAAAGAAACTTACACTTATCAAAGCACTTTGAGATTTAGATTTTTGTCAACTTTACAAGTTCAACTCTGATATTATTTACTTGTATACATTTATACAAATAAGCATCGATGCGAATTTGCTCATTTAACTTTGGTAAATTTTGATGATGATGTAAAATATATCCAGCTATTGTTTCGTATTCGTCCGATTCGGGAATTTCCAACCCAAGCTTCTCATTGGCTACACGCACCTCCAGTCTGCCCGACAATAGATATTCATCTTCAGCCGTTTTTTCAGCTGTATATTCACGAACGTCATGCTCATCTTCGATCTCGCCAAAAATCTCCTCTACTATATCCTCTAGTGTTACTATACCAGCCGTTCCACCAAACTCATCAACCACTACGGCAATACTTTTCTTTTGCAACATAAAGGTTTTCATTAACTTTTGAGCTGCCATTGTTTCGGGTACTATCGGAATCAGATTGATATGCTTGCGCCAAGTGTCTTGATGCTGAAACATTTCGGACGAGTGAATATAGCCCACAATATTATCAATGTCTTTTTTATAAATCGGAATTTTTGAAAAGCCGGTTTCAATAAAGGTTTGTTTTAAAACGGGCAAAGACACATCATAATCGAGTGCTATTATTTCGGTACGAGGAACGCAGCAGTCACGTAGGCGGACTTTTGAGAAATCAAGCGCATTCTGAAAAATCTTTACTTCGTTTTGAATTTCTTCGTCGGTACCCGAAAACTCAGCACTTTCCTGAAGCAAATAGTTTAAGTCAATTCGCGAAAACACATTTTGATCAGACCCACTTTCCATTTTCACACCAATAGATCGTAACAAAACCACCGACACCCATGAACTTAGCTTTGCCACCGGATATAATACCACATAAAAGAACAACAACACCCACGAAAAAAGATGAAGCCAAAAGTTCGGATTTACTCTAAATATTGTTTTAGGCAAAAATTCTCCTGTAAACAACACCAAAGCTGTAGCTAAAAATGTTTGAAACAAAAGAATAAGCACGTTATTACCCGCGAATGCCAATAGCGGCAACAACAATTGCGCCATCAATAGCCCATATACTACTAGGGAAATATAACTACCTACTAGCATGGTTGCGATAAACTGTTGCGGGTTGCGCAGAAAGATATGTAGAATAGAAGCTGAAAGCGAACGTTGTTTTCGATCCAACTCGAATCGTAATTTGTTTGAGCTTACAAATGCAGTTTCCATGCCCGAAAAGAAAGCAGAGAGCAAAAGAGCCCAAAAAATATATGTCAGATTATCCAAACTGTGTATTTTTGCGTTAAAACTGACTACAAATATACGAAATTCTAATTAAACCAAGTAGTAAGAGTTCAAAATATTCAGAATATCAAAAAAAAATATCGAGAATAAATTATTGATATATTGCCATTTAAAAAGCCACTCAAATATTTATTCAATTTATACGCTCAACACGCTTGCAAATATAAAAAAAAGCCGTATCTTTGCACTCGCTTTTCAGGAAAATGATTCAGTAGCTCAGCTGGTAGAGCACATCCCTTTTAAGGATGGGGTCCTGGGTTCGAACCCCAGCTGAATCACTAAAATCCGAAAAGCAAAAAAAACGTGTTGATTCAGTAGCTCAGCTGGTAGAGCACATCCCTTTTAAGGATGGGGTCCTGGGTTCGAACCCCAGCTGAATCACGAAATAAAGAAGTTGTCTCAAAAGGACAACTTCTTTTATTTTTGATTATGTGGCAACTTTTGAGAATTGATTGTTAGAAATCAATCAAAATACATATTTTCGAAAAATTAATATCTTTAACCATATAATCAGCTTACCTATGGGGGTAAGGATTAAAGTGCATTCTGTCAATACCTACAAATCTTCTAACATTTTCCTTATATTAATGTAAGAACAAGATCTGCTACCTGATTATAGAACTCTACAACCACCATTACACCGAAATAAATACATTTCAAAGTCCTTCACATAAGTTTTTACATAAAATACCCCAAAAGTTTTTTTGTCTAACTTTTGGGGTACAGTCCGTATACTCTCTTTTTTTAGTTTAAATAATCTGAAACAACCCTTTGAATTCCATCTTCAATAGTAACTAATGGCTTCCAACCTAAACCCATAAGTTTACTAACGTCCAATAATTTACGAGGTGTTCCATCTGGCTTAGCTGCATCCCAACTAATCAATCCATTATAATTGACAGCCTTACGCACGATTTCAGCCAAATCTTTAATGGCAAGATCAGATCCACAACCAGCATTTACATGCGATGGTAAATCAGATGGAGCATCATAATTCAACAACAAATGCACACTAGCATCAGCCATATCGTCGACATGTAAAAACTCACGTAAAGGTGTACCTGTTCCCCAGAGTGTTATTGACACAGCTTGGTTATTTATTGAAATACCGTATTTCGATAAAATAGCCATAATCTCATTCGAGTCAGCAGTACCGTCAACGCCCTCTACAGGTCGTTTCGTAAGATCAGCACGAATAGCATCCATATTGCCCTCCATTAAAAACTTACCAAGTACCATTTTACGAATCAGAGCTGGTAACACATGCGATTTCTCAAGGTCGTAATTATCGTTCTGACCATATAGATTTGTCGGCATAATGGAAATGAAATTACAACCATACTGTGCATGATAAGCCTCACACATTTTAATACCTGCAATTTTTGCAATTGCATACGGTTCGTTGGTTTGCTCCAACACACCAGTAAGCAAGGCATTTTCGTGCATAGGTTGTACTGCATTTCGCGGATATATACACGATGAACCTAAAAACAAAAGCTTTTTTACTCCATTTAAATAGCTTTGATGTATCACATTATTTTGAATCATCAAGTTCTCGTATATAAATTGAGCTCTATAGGTATTGTTGGCTACAATGCCACCTACCTTAGCGGCAGCTAAAATCACATAATCGGGCTTTTCAAGCTCAAAAAATTGCGCTACAGCTACTGTATCAATTAAGTCTAGCTCTTTCGAATTTCGAATTACAAAGTTTGTATATCCTTTAGCTTCCAAATTTCGTTTAATAGCCGACCCTACCATTCCGTTATGGCCAGCAATAAAAATTTTGGCATTTTGCTCCATTACACGCACGATTATTCAAAATTATTTAAAATTCTAAAACCACCTTCTTTCAAATAGGTTTCCTTCTTCATGAGTTTCACATCCGAAATCATCATATCTTTAACCAACGCAGGCAGGTCATATTCAGGAGTCCAATTTAGTTTAGTGCGAGATTTTGTAGCATCACCAATTAAAAGTTCAACCTCTGTGGGTCTAAAATAGGCTGCATCAACCTCTACAACAGGTTCGGTGACTTTCTGAATAAGTTCAAAAAACTCAGCACCTACAGTTTCTTCAAAAAGTGCTTTATTGATAGCTGCAATATACCCCTTTTCAGCAACACCTTCACCTTTAAAATCGATGGTAATTCCAATTTCAGCAAAGGCCATACGTACAAACTCACGCACTTCGGTAGTAATACCAGTTGCAATTACATAATCATCAGGAGTGTCTTGTTGTAAAATAAGATACATTGCTCGAACATAATCTTTGGCATGCCCCCAGTCACGTTGCGACGATAAGTTTCCAAGAAAAAGTTTTTCTTGCATACCCATTGCAATTCGAGCAGCAGCACGAGTTATTTTACGAGTCACAAAAGTTTCGCCACGCAATGGCGATTCGTGATTAAATAATATACCATTACTTGCATGCATATTATAGGCCTCGCGATAATTTACGGTAATCCAATATGCATACATTTTTGCTACTGCATAAGGTGAGCGCGGATAAAAAGGAGTCGTTTCCTTTTGAGGAATTTCTTGAACCAAACCATAAAGCTCAGAAGTTGAAGCTTGATAAATACGAGTTTTTTCGGTTAATCCCAACAAACGTACAGCTTCCAAAATACGAAGTGTACCAATACCATCTGCATTAGCCGTATACTCTGGAGTATCAAAACTCACCTTTACATGGCTCATAGCCGCCAAATTGTAAATCTCGTCAGGTTGTGTTTCTTGCACAATACGAGTTAAATTCATCGAGTCTGTCATATCGCCATAATGCAGTATGAGATTTCTATTATCAACATGTGGATCTTGATAAAGATGATCGATTCGTTCGGTATTAAACATCGACGAACGTCGTTTAATGCCATGAACAGTGTAGCCTTTTTTTAATAATAACTCAGCAAGATAGGCTCCATCTTGACCTGTTATTCCTGTAATTAACGCAACTTTTCCCATTTCAATTTTTTATTAAGTGTAAAAAAAATCGACATGAAATGTTATAACTCTCGGTCATCCTGATAGTACTGGAAATACTTTTCTGATGCTTCACGTTTACGTTTTGAACTACCATAGCCATACCCATAGCCATAACTGTTTCCGTAACCGTACCCATAACCATAACCGTATCCATATCGTTTTGAATAATATTTTGAATATCGTCCTTCTTCGTTCAGAACATCATTAAGCACACAGTATGCTACAACCTGATCGCTCTTAATTTGCTTGGCAATTTTAGCAAAATGCGATTTGCTTGTTTTCCCACTACGTGCAAGAAATAGATTTATATCCGAGAGATGCGCTACTGCATAAGCATCTGCAACAATTCCAATAGGGCTTGTATCAACAATAATAAAATCGTATCGAGTACGTAATTCGGCAAACATTTCAATTAGCTTTTCAGAACGAATTAACTCCCCAGCGTTTGGAGGAACTGTACCACCTGGCAAAAAGTCATACTCTAACTCTGGTATGTGCATTATCACATCGTCAAGCGATGCTTGTCCGACTAAATAATTAGTCACACCATACGCAGGGTCAATTTTAAAACGACCATGAATACTAGGTTTACGAATATCAAGATCCACAAGTAACACCCTTTTACTTGCCATTGCGTAAACCCCTGCTAGATTAATTGAAAAATAAGTTTTCCCATCACCCGACTCAGCGGAAGTCACCATAACCATAATATCCTTTTTTCGCTGAACAATAAATTCAACACGAGTACGAATAACACGAAACATTTCTGTAAAAACAGAGCGTGGATTATTTATCGTCATCAATGGATCAGACGAGTTTGTGTGCCTTATTGAACCTATAAGATAGAAATTTGAATTTTTCTCAACATCTTTTGGCGTACGTACAGTAGCATTTAGAAACTCTTTTAAAATCACAAATGCTGCTGGGATCAATAATCCAATTAGTAAATACATCAAAGTTGTTTTAGATGTAGTACCTGCATTTGTTACCGTAATAATACGTGCTTTATCAAGAATATTGTTATCGGGTGTATTTGATGATTTTAAAATTTCTGATTCTGCACGCTTCTGCAAGAAAAATGTATAATAATTATCGTCCATTTTATACTTGCGTTCAATCGAAATCATTTCAATTTCTTTACTTGGCAGCATTTCAATTTGTTTATCAACTTTCGCATTTTTAGTTTGAACATCATTCTTCTCAATTTCGAGCGAAGCCCTCATATTCTTAACAACCTCATTTATTGCCAACTTAACATTAACAATATCACTAGTAAACTTCGAGTAATACATATTTTTCTCACTCAAGCTACTTCGGCGCAAATTCAAATCATTGATCTGCCCTACTAAACCCATCAACATTGGTTCATTTAAACCTAAACTCGATGGCGCAACAACCGATCCATCCTCCAAATTAGTTTTCAGGTAGTTGGTAAGGTAATTTAGATAGGTCTCTTTCAAATTAAGAGCTTGAATTTGATTATCGTATGCAGCAGACTTACCCATTAATTCACCAGCATGCGACTCCACGTTCACAATCTGATTGCGTTGTCTAAAGTCAGTCATTTCGCCTTGCGAAGTAGAAAGCGATTTTGAAACAGTTGCTAATTGCTCATCAATAAAGTTAATTGTTTTATTTGCAGCATCGTTTTTGCGTTCTAAATTTTGCATCAAGAATATCTCCGAGTGCTTGTTTATATAATCAATGTCACGTTCAGGAGTTTCACCCACCAACGAAATTTCAAGCACTGACGATCCCTCGCGTACATAATTAAAAGCTAACCTTCCAGCAAAGTCACCTATCAACGATTCGCGCGACCGAAATTGAAAGTATAATTCATTATTAGCATAAAAACTATTTGAATTATTTATAGTGATAAAAAATAAATTATTTGAAATAGGTACACCTAATCGGCCATCAATTTTAAAATCCTCATATTGTTTATTTTCATCAACTGTGATTGTGAATGTACCATTGGAATGTACATTAATTTTAAATAAAAGATTAAATGCTTCAGGTGAGATATAGTCAGGACGAATATTAATTGGCGAGGATGCATATAAATTTCGTGTTTTGAAATTACCTTTTGAAATATAATCAACTCGTAACTGAGGTAAACTATCTACAACTCGACCAATAAGATCGTACGAACCAAGCATAATAACCTGATTGTGCGTGTTTTTAAATCCAGCATCCACACCAAAGCCCTGCATCATGGCTTGTGTACTTGAAGTTGTTTTATATTCTTCTATGAGCATTGTACCCGCAACCTTCATACTCGCTTTCCAAGTACGATTTTTAAGATATGCAGCACCAAGCGATAAAACAGCAAAGATTATAAATAAATACCAGTGATGTAGTAAGATATTGACCCACTCCATTATATCGAAGCTCGATTCTTCTTCTTCCTGAAAGGGGTTTACCGGTTTATTTTGATCCATAAAGTGATAATAAGTTAGTTGTTACTAAGTAACAGTTTATTTAAATTAAAGTTTTTGGTAGTAAAGCACTGTAAAAAGCAACGACAATGATGACGATACAACTCCCACAAAGTTACTCCATGAGTTTTCTACTTTATAAAAAGCCGAAGGAGCACGTTGCACATAAATAATATCATTGGGATAAATAAAATAATATTTGGACTCAATCAAGCTTTTAGGACGAATATCAAACTCTAAAATCTCCGTCCCTTTTTCATTGGGTCGCAGAATTTTTACCTTACGGTAATCACCTGAGTGTTTTACTTCGCCTGACATGGAGAGTGCTTGATAAATTGTAAACTTTTCGCGCGGAATAGTATAAACCCCCGTTCCTGCTTCGCCTATCACTGTAAACGATTTATTACTAATGGAAAGTTTGATCTCGGCATCTGGAATAATTTCCTTCATTCGTTTTTGCACTGCTTCACCTGCTTCGGCCATAGTTAAACCTACCACTTTAATGCTTTTAATAAATGGCAAATCAATTGTACCATCAGGATACACACGGTACGAAATCGTAGACCCAGACTGACCTGTATTAGATTGAATTAACTTCGAAATAGTTTCATCAGAAGTGATCATTCTATAAATTATTTCGTCGTTAACCTGAATTTTATAATGCTGATAATCGCTTTTTGGATAAGATGGTAGTGATGATCGCTCTTGCAGCAAGCCAACACTTTTATAATTGTAGCATGAAGTAAATGATACTCCAATTACAAAACACAATGCTATTTGTAGTACACGGGTCATTTTCATATTTAATTTCCTGTTGATGAACCACTAATTCGCTTTGCCGAATCGTAAATTAACACTCCAAATGAAAAAGTTGAAACAACGGTTGTAATTAATGATGGTAGATTTGAAATCCTAAAAAACTGCTCATTTAGAGGCTGAATATAAATCACATCATTGGGCTCAATGTAAAAAAACTCAGATCGAATTAAATCAGCACTACGTAAATCGAAGGTTTTTATCTGAACACCATTGGCAGTTTCGCGTAAAACACGCACCTTACTCCTATCATCGTACATACCCACATCACCAGCCATTGCCAATGCCTTAAATATGTTAATTTTATCTTGAGGCATACCAATATAGGCTGAATTGCCATTACCAATAACACTAAACGATCGATTTAAAACTCGTATTTCAACAGAGCTAAATTTGAATAATGGCTCTATAGCCTTTTCAATAGTAATGGTTGCTTCACGTGAGGTTTGACCTAAAACAGGTATTTCACCTATCATTGGAAATTTAATACGACCATTATCTTCCACGAGATAAGTGTATAAATCTTGCATAGCCCCGCCACCAGTCATCATCTGTTGGCTGTTATTGCCTCCACCACCGTTAAACAAAGCATTAGTGCTTTCGTCTGTGGAATATATTCTAACAAAAAGCCTGTCGCCAACACGCAACCTGTAATCAGTAAAACCGATACTATCTTTATATGATGGAATATCAAATCCAGGCTTTTGCATATAATTTACCGTCTTAGAGGTCACACAAGCCCCAAACAAAACAGCAAACAATATGTAAACGAATAAATGCGTTAAGAATTTCAACATTTAATACAACTATTTTTAATATTGTCATTGCTACAATAGCAACAAAGCTCTAAAACTAAATAAGGCTCTAAAAACTCAATAAGCAAAAATAATTAGACCTATAAACGACAAAGATAATAAAATAACAACAAATTTAAGCATTTCCCAAAAAATCAATAATCATAATCAAACACCAGATTGTATAAATCATTCGCATTTTCGAACAACATCAATTTATTCTCAAAAAAACATTATTTTTGTAGCAAAGTTAAGTGTGAAATTATTCATAAAGTCCCATTACTTGAATTGATCAAAAAAATCAAAATAAACATTGAAATACTTTCAACCCTAACATTGAAGCTGTAAGGGTAATACAATAAAACAACAAACAGATGAATAGATTTATTATTATAGCAATTTCAGTTCTCGTTTTTACATCCTGCAACTCACGCAAAAGCGAAGAAGATGCTGCTGATGGTAAAATAGCATTAATCAAAACTCTCATTGCCGAAAACAAATTAAATGAGGCTAAAACTGAAATTGATAGTCTACACGCACTTTACCCACGTCTCATAAACAAGCGTAAAGATGCCGTGGCATTAAAGGACACGATTATTTTACGAGAAAGCAATCGTACACTTAAATACTGTAGCAAAATACTTCCAGAACTTTTTAAAACTGTAAAAGAATTTGAAAAAGAATTTGTATTTAAAAAAGATGAAAAATACGAGAATATAGGTAAATATACTTATAAAACTCAACTTTCTGAACAAAATACAACTAAAAGCTATTTAGCGTGTGAAGTAGATGAAAATCACGATTTATATTTAACTAGTAAATATGTTGGAAGCAAACTTAATCACTACGCAATTAAAGTACAGACAAGTGCTGGTTTAACTGCACAAACCGACAGTTTAAACAATAAAGCTGGTGTATTTCATGCTTACAACATTGAATCGAACAACATAGAACAACTCACCTTTAAGAATGAAAGCGATGGTGGTATTGTAAAATTTATACATGAAAACCAACGCATGGATATTAAAATAACACTTATTGGAAACAAAAAACACAACTACACACTAAGCAGCGCTAACAAAGTTGCAATATCGAAAACTTATGCTTTTGCAAGCGCATTAAGATTACTAAAAAAGACTGAGAACGAAAGCAGAATAGCTCAACAACGCATTGGAAAAATAAAATTACTATATAACATCAATAATTAATCAGCATGAAAAGAAACCTCTTATTCGTAATTCTAAGCATACTTTCGATTGCTTTGTATGCACAAACAAACAACAATATTAAAATTGAAGAACTAGACACAAAACTTTTTAAAGCCAAAGTTTGGAACTTCGACAAAGACAAAAACTTTAATCGAATTGGCAAACTACCTATCATTCTAGATTTTCATGCCACTTGGTGTCCGCCTTGCAAAAAACTAGCTCCACATCTTCAAGAAATTCAGAACAAATACAAAGGCAAACTGATTGTTTATAAAATTGATGTTGATCAAGAACCTGAGCTTGCTCGCAAATTTAAAGTAGAAGCTATGCCTACAATTATTTTCATCGATGATGTTAAATCATACAAATCAGAACTTGGCTACCGAAGCTTGGAAGATTTTGATGCCTTAGTAAAAACACATTTCTTTACAAAAAAATAAAAAAGAATGGCTGTCAGTTAAAACCGACAGCCATTACTTTTTTTAGATAAGAGGTATATTTAACTTTGCACATTCATTTCGCATTTCCTCTGGCCATAAACTAGCCTGAATTTCTCCAATATGGGCTTTTCGCAGAAAAAACATACATAAACGTGATTGCCCTATTCCACCACCCACTGAAAGAGGTAAGCTACCATCTACAAGTCTCTTATGAAAATACATCTCTAAACGTTCATTTTTACCTTCCAATTCAAGCTGGCGTAATAACGCTGTTTTGTCGACACGTATTCCCATTGACGAAACTTCAAAAGCCAATTCAAGAACAGGGTTCCAAAGCAAAATATCGCCATTTAAACCAGCTAGTCCACCTTCAGCTACAGTCGACCAATCATCGTAATCTGGTGCACGCCCATCATGCTTCTCACCATCACCTAATTTACCTCCAATACCAATAACAAAAACCGCCTTGTGCTTTTTAACAAAAGCAGTTTCTCTGTCTTTAGGTGATAAATCAGGGTATAACAATCGTAATTCTTCAGCATGAATAAATGTGATTTCTAACGGCAGACATGGCTTGATTTGTGGAAAACTCTCAGAAACCAGATACTCTGTACGTAAAAACGATGCGTATATTTTACGAACAATGCTTTTCAAGAAATCAACATTACGCTCCTCAGCCGTCATAACTCGCTCCCAATCCCACTGATCAACATAAAGAGAGTGCAAGTTTCCTAACTCCTCATCAGCTCGTATGGCATTCATATCGGTATAAATACCATAGCCAGTGTCAATCTTATAATCAGCAAGTGTCAAACGTTTCCATTTCGCCAAAGAATGAACCACCTCAGCCCGAACATCTCCCATATCCATTATTGGGAAGTTTACAGCACGTTCTGTACCATTTAAATCGTCATTAATACCGGTACCACGCAAAACAAAAAGCGGAGCTGTCACTCTACGTAATCGTAACTCGGACGAAAGATTGGCTTGAAAAAAATCTTTAATCTTTGAGATACCAAGCTCTGTTTGCTGCAAATCAAGCAAAGGCACATAGCTTGTTGGTTTAAATAAATAACTCATATTGTATGTCTTTTTTATTGTTTTATTCAACACAAAGATAATCATTTTGACAGGCCCACAAAAACAAATACAAACAAAAAGCCACACTCCCATTAAAGAATGTGGCTTTTTAACCATTTTTACTACCAATTTATTTACGAACGTAAGAAACAAACGAATAAGGATATTGATTTTTATCGTCACTATCAAAATATTCGCGAGATATCTCACGCCATTCATCGAAATTAAGTTCAGGAAAATAAGCATCACCTGAAATTTGAGCATGAACCCATGTAATATGAAGAGCATCGGCTATTTGAACAGTCTGCTTATATACTGACCCGCCTCCAATAATGTATATATTTTCCTCTTTATCACACAACACCAATGCTTCTTCGATTGACTCTACCTCATAAAAACCCTCACACACCCCATCACTCAACAAAGAAGTCACAACTATATTTTTACGGTTGGGCAATGGACCATTAGGCAGACTCTCAAATGTACGTTTACCCATTACTACTGCAGCACCAGTTGTTAGAGTTTTAAAGTGCTTTAAATCGGCTGGCAGGTGCCAAGGTAATTTATTTAATTTTCCGATAACAAGATTATCAGACACAGCAGCTATTATTGATACTTTTGGCATACTTGTAAATTTATGATTTTATTATTACTAGAAATATTAACTCAAAACGAACTTCAAAATTCACATAAGTAGCACAAGCAAGGCCGACAAAAATACAAAAAAATACGGACAATTACCGTACCTTTGCATTATAGTATCGTATTTTTATAAACAAGCACCTATTATGTATAAATTAATAATTTTCGACCTCGATGGAACGCTACTTGATTCCATCGAAGACTTAGCAAGCAGTGTTAATTACGCTCTAAATTTATTTAAACTACCAACACACCCAACCGAAGCTTATAAGTTGTTTATTGGGAACGGTGTAAATAAACTCATAGAAAGAGCACTCCCCGAAAACAATCGTACAGCGAATCAAGTAGAAATGCTTAAACATGAATTTATAAAGCATTATAACCTACACTCGGAGGAATACACAAAACCATATGATGGAGTGGAAAAGCTTTTAGTAACTCTTCAAAATGAGAATTATAAAATTGCTATCGCGTCGAATAAGTTTCATGCGGCAACTATTGCTTTGTCAAAACAATATTTCCCATCAATACAATTTTTAGACGTTTTAGGCCAACGCGAAGGAACACCAACAAAACCAAATCCAACAATCTTATTTGAAATAATTGAGAAAGCTAGAGTCGATAAGAAAGAAGTGTTATACATAGGAGATTCGGGAGTTGATGCGTCAACGGCCCTAAATGCTGGTGTAGATTTCGTGGGTGTACTTTGGGGCTTTCGAACAAAATCAGAATTAGAGCAGTATGGTGCTAAACATTTTTCGACAAACACTGAAGAGCTAATCGCATTTATAAAAAAACAACGAACGCTATAAGCTTAAACCAACAAAAAGTTGACAATTCAATCATAATCGTTACATATTTGAAACTTCAAACAACAAAAACCAACTCTTTTTCTAATTTTAGAGATAAACAAACAACAAGCAGCTAAAAGATTAACATAAAAAATTAACTTTGCGGAATCTTATCTATTAATCACTTAAAATATAATTTGTATGTTAAACGAAAAAATTGGAATTAATGCAGGATTAATTTGGAACGCATTAGCCAAAGGAGAGCTAAACACAAAAGCTATTAAAAAAACGACCAAACTAGCAGAAAAAGAACTTATAATGGCACTAGGGTGGCTAGCCAGAGAAGGTAAAGTTGGTTTTTCGGAACAAGAGAACGAACTAGTGGTAACATTAGTGAATTAAACTTCAAACAATAAAAGTCAGGATACTAACACATTATCCTGACTTTTATATTTAATCGAAAAAATATGCAACTTTTTCGATTAAAAAGTTTTCATAATTAAAAAATTCAACTTATCTTTGCACCCGCTTAAGGAAAGTAAAACATCTCAAAGCAATCGCGAAAGTAGCTCAGTTGGTAGAGCACGACCTTGCCAAGGTCGGGGTCGCGGGTTCGAGTCCCGTCTTTCGCTCAAATTTGTCGTACTATGCCCGGATGGTGGAATGGTAGACACGAAGGACTTAAAATCCTTTGGCTTTACGGCTGTGCGGGTTCAAGTCCCGCTTCGGGTACGACGAAAGAGACATTCAGAAATGAGTGTCTCTTTTTTTTTCAGCAAAACCAAAATAACATATGCATAACACATAAGAAAAGACTAAAACAACAAAACCTTATAAAATACTTAAGCACAAAAAAAAAAGCCAAGCAAAATACTGCTTGGCTTTTTCTATGAATAAATTAAAATTATTTCGCTTTTACAATTACGAGTTGATTCATCGAAGCAACTTTATAAGGCTGAACACGTGAACCGAACCAACCCACTTTAATACGATTGTATTTTACTCCATATTCAGCTATCAACATATTAGCGACAGCTATAGCACGATTTTTAGAAATCTCGTCATTCATTTCCAACGAACCAGTACTACTTGCATATCCATCAACAGTTACACTTGCAGAAGGATTCTCTTGAAGATATTTTGCAATACGACTTAAAGCATTACGTTGAGTGTCATTAACGATACCAGCTTTCGAAGCAGCAAAGTTAATCTCTACCATAGTAGCGGCGTCATTAACAATAGTCGAAATACCATCTTTGAAGCTACTGAAATCTTTCATTTGCTCATCTGTAGCAGTTTCAAGGATAACCACACGATTTTGCCAAGTTTCTTTGTATGGCTGTACTTTACCACCGTACCATTTAACCATTAGCCTATCAGGATCAACACCGTAATCGTTTACTAATTTTTGAGCTACATTTACAGCACGTTGTTTTGATACATTATCATTTATAGCCTCAGTACCCGATGAGTTATCAGCATAACCACTAACAACAACTTTTGCTGAAGGATTATTTTTAAGATACTCAGCTAAACGCTTCATATTATCATCTTGAGTAGCACCTTCAGGAACTCTACTGTTAAATTTGAAGAACACATCTTCTTTAGTTGCAGGAGTTTGAACAACTGGTGCAGGCTGCTCTTTTACAGGCTCAACAACTGCAACTTGAGGTTTTTCTGGCTCAACAGGCGCAACCGGAACAACAGGTGCAGGTGCTACAGGCTCAACCAAATCAGGAGCAATCGTTTTAGGAGCTTCATTTTTCTGAAAACGATAAGTCAAACCAAGCGATAAACCTGCATTTGCATCAAATGGAATTTGATCTACTTGATCATTAAAATTATCAGTCAACAAATTTCCATCTAAGATGATATTCAAAGCCAATTTAGGATTCAAATGAAAATCACCTTGTAAACCGCCACGAATTGCACCACCAAATTTAGATGTCTCTACATTACGATCAATATAAGCTCCACCTAAACCCGCAAAAAGCGAAAAGGTAAACACTCGACTTGGATCGTAACCCTTAGCAAGATTAGTAACATTCAAAACATAATCCAAATTCAATTTTGCATTTGGAATTTTCAAATTCATTTCACTAGTTTCACCTTGAACATTGTACTTAAACTGATTATACCCTACCATTCCACGCAACGCATGCACAGGCGAGAAGTTATAACCAAGTACGCCGTTAAACTGCGAACCAAACTTATCTCCGAGGGAATTATTATAACGACTATCAAAGATGTCATTACCCTCAGCCAAATACCAATTAATACCACCATTTGCCCCAATAAACCAACTTGGTTTAAAATTGGAAGTAGATGACTTAGTTGATTTCTGTGCAGATATTGAAGTATACAATACACCTACACCAAAAAATACAATAATAAAATACAGTTTCTTCATATCATGAAAGTTAATAGTGTTTTTAAAAATTTGATATTTAACACAATGAAAAAATTTACATTTAAGAACAATATACACAGCTGCAAAAATACATTATTTTTTTCGGAAATTAATAAAATTTATTTTAGTTGAAATCAGAAAAGCCACAATTCACATTTACGCAATACAATCACACACACATCTAAGTCCAACACAATCACATAACACACTATCAATATGACAATTAACCATCCATACAAGACTTAAAATCACAGACTTAAAATTAAAACAAAACCCGGACTTTTAATCTTATTTAACAGAAACACAGGTGAAATTAATGCCTAATATGATAAGTCAACCCAACCTTCAACTCTGGAATTAGATTAAAAGGTTCACCTGTTATCACCCCATCAAACTTCTCATGAACAACATTTAAAGTTGCATTAAAATTTAAATCAAATTTAAAGTTTAAATGATAATCAAACTGCGCTCCCCCTCTAACAACAAAACCACTATACTCAGAATCAAAATTTTTCTTTTCACGAACAACAAGCCCTGCTCCAGCTAACAATGAAAAATCTAAAGGTCGATACAAATTATAATAGCTAAAATAATTACTTAAATTATACAAAACCTCAAAACTCAATTGCTGAGAGCCAAAAGCTTGTGGACCCAAAAGAGGTGGAATCTTATCGGGATTTGGCCAATTGAGACTAGCATTCCCAAACAATACGCGCGCTCCTAAAACCTCAGAAAAATTATAACCCAAATAAAAATTTTGTGACAACCCCCAACTTCCATTAAGCATATAGGCCCCAAAACCATCAGCAACAAACACATTAGGCCCAACACTTACTCCAGCGTAAAAACCTGAATTAAAGTTATATGCCGATACTCCCGAACACATTTGAGAATACCCACTAGTAGATATAAACGAGAGAAGCAAAACAACTAAAACTTTTTTTAAAATACGAAAAACCATTTACTTTGAGATTAATTTTAATTATTTTGCTTTGTATTTTGATTTTCTTTACCATAGCCATAACCATAGCCATAACCAAAACCATACTTCCTGTTATATGAATAACGATATATATCCACATCAACATCATTCAATATAAAATACATACGTTTAAGTGATTTCTCATTAAACGCTCTATTTGCAAACTCTAAATATCTTTTATCGGTATAACCAGCTCTACACACATAAAGAGTTAAATCTGCAACTCGATCAATCAAAAAAGTATCTGACACAGCTCCAACAGGTGCCGAATCAATGACAATATAATCATAAAGTTCTTTCAATTCAGCAATCAAAGCATCAAAACGCTGCTTCATTATCAACTCTGAAGGATTAGGAGGAATAACTCCAGCTGGCAAAACAAATAGATTTGGATAATCTTCTGATTTTGAAATCATTTTGCTAATATCATTCACTTGACCCGACAGATACAAGGTAATCCCATTCACTTCGGAGAGATTAAATATCTTTGCTAATTGCGGTCGCCGTAAATCCATACCAATTATCAATACCTTTTTATCAGTTAATGATAACATAGCCGCTAAATTTGCACTTACAAATGTTTTACCCTCACCCGACATCGTTGATGTAATTAAAACAACCTTTTCCTTAGGTTGTTCAAGTGCAAACTGAAGTTTTGTACGCAAAAGCCTAAATAATTCTGAATTTGCACTTGCATTGGCAGTCAAATCAATTAAAGGATGATCAGAACTACTATGTGTCAACTCTGTAATAACAGGAATCTTCGAAAACTTCTCCACATCAACCCGGCTTCTGATAGAAGTATTAAGCAAATTAATAAGATAAATTAATACAGCAGGAATAATTAGACCAATAAACATGAAAACGATTAAAATCAAATTTCTTTTTGGGCTAACCTGTAACGCATCATCTGGCGCATTTAAAATACGGCCTTTCGGTACAGCAACCGCCATATTCAACGTTGCTTCTTCACGTTTTTGAAGTAAAAAGGTAAACAATGTAGCTTTTACCTGTTGTTGACGTTTAATTTCAACAAACTCACGCTCTTGTCTTGGGATGTTCAATATCTTACTTTGCATTTTTGCATTCTGATCACTTAAATCTGACTTACTAATCTGCAATCCCCTCCTAGTACTCGTAATACTTGTTAAAATTGCCTTACGAGCGGCATTGATCTGAACATTCATTGTTTTCAAGGAAGGGTTTTCATCTGAAACACCAACAGAAATACGCTCCCTATTCATAACCAACTCATTGTACGCTTGGATAACAGCAACCAAACCAGCATCTGTTAGACCTAAGTTTGGAACCAACGCTTTACTATTGGCTGGATCACGCAAAAACTCATCAATATATTTAATCAAATTCTGTTGCATTTCAACCTCTATTTGAAGCTGATCATACATACTATTCTTTTCTTGAAAAATCTTCGCATCTTCACTAATCTCAGTCAACTTATTGGCCTGTTTATAGTTCTCAACTTCACGCTCAACACTACTTAACTCTCCAGAGAGTAATTCAAGCCGCGTATCAATAAAACGAGCTGTATTTATTGCCGACAAATTAGTTTGCTCGGAGGCATCCTGATTATAAACATAAACTAAAGTAGTAAGAATATCCTTTCCTTTTTGCGAATTACTCCCTTTGTAAGCCATCTCAATTACATCCAACAATTTACCTACCTCAGTTTTAAGTCCTGAGTTAGCGATTGATTTTGCACAAGCAAATGGATGTACAATATTTATTTCAATATTTTTTTCGGGAAACTCAAAACCGGGACGCACCTGCATATAAATAACACCAGCGGGTGTTTTAATTACAGCGGGCAGCTTGTCAACAACCTGAACAAAGTCAGTTTTGTAATAATTACCTTCAATCTTTAGCTTTCCATTATCGGGAACTATGCTTAAATTCAATGAATACTTCAACGCGTATAAACTCACACTATCCAAACGAACATATAGTGGCGATTCTTTATACAAATCAGTCCGTTTTAAATACTCAACCTGCGTATAAGTAGTATGAAGTTCCAATTCATCAACAACTCGTTTCAATAATGTAGTTGAGGTCAAAACTTTCTCCTCATTATTAATCATTGAAGATGAGCCACTAGAGCGTAAACCTGCAGCATCAAGCTGTTTTAACACAGACATTTCGTTCATCTGCCCGCTACGAGACTGATCAATTATAAGCAAGGACGATTTAACCTCATAAATATTAGGCTGCATACGAACGAAAACAAGCCCCGCAACAATCGAAAACAGTATGGAAACAACAAACCATTTCCAATGTGCTACTAATTTTTCAAAAATATCTCTCCAATTGATTGGCTCTTCGCGCAAATCATCATCTAACTGGTCAAAATAATTATCCATTCGTTATAGTTAATTTATTAATGCAAAATACGCAAGGCTATTTTACAATGTTAATAATTAGGGATGTTAATGAAATCAATGTACCAACAACAGAAATTGTCAATGCTTCGGCAGCTCCTAAAGCCGAGCCCCTTGATCTTGGATTGTTCGGCTGAACATATAAAACATCATTTTGTTGAAGATAATAAAAGGGTGAGTCAATAAGTCGTTCGTTACGCAAATCAATGCGATAAGTAGTTTTAATTCCATTAAAGTCTTCTCTGATAAGGAGAACATTTGCACGTTGACCATAGATTGTTAAGTCCCCTGCCATCGCAATAGCCTCCAAAATATCTAATTTTTCATCGTCGACATTGTAAGCACCAGGCTTAGAAACCTCTCCTAATATAGACACTTTATAGTTAGCGTAACGTACAGTAATAATGGGTTCCTCTTTCATATAATGAGGATAAATACGTGATTTGATTAGGCGCACTAAATCACCTTTGGTAATTCCAGCCACTTTAAGCCTACCGAGAACGGGGAAATCAAGATTACCAGTATTATCTACAAGATAATTTTGCAACCCCGCACCACTTGAAATAGTGGACTTGGCCATTCCATAATTTTGCATACCTTCGCCACCTGGCAAAAGAGGTAAGTTAAAAGGTTGGGCTGCTTCAGGAGTGTTATTATTTACAGTTATTGTCAACAAATCACCTGGTTTAATTACAACTTCAGGACGAAGAGCAACTGTACTATCTTTAAAATCAATTGGCTTACCTGCATTTTGCAAATAAATAATATTCTTACTAGTATTGCACGAAAAAAAAGCAAATACAGTAAAACAAAGGAGGAATACTTTTTTCACTTGATTAAGAAATTTTATTACGTTAATAACACACAAGAAACGATCAAAAAATGATACAAAACTATAGCATAACAACTTACACCCACTTCTAGTTTTGCAAAAACATCAAAAAACACATAGTAATTGTAAACTTTTTCAAATATTAGGCAAATATACAAATTATATTATAAATACAAACAAAATAACATCGTTAAAAATATTCATTAGTACAACTCACAAGAAAGAATTATCAAAACAAACGAGACTGATATCGATAATTAAAAATAAATTCGTATCTTTGCAGTCCGAATCAAACATATAGTTTTGTGATGTGTACATTGCTATGTTTGTATTTGTAATCAAATTAATTATACAATTATGTATTTAACAGCTGATAAAAAGCAAGAAATTTTCGCTCAATTCGGAAAATCAACAACTGACACAGGATCATCTGAAGCTCAAATTGCTTTATTTTCATTCCGTATCAACCACTTAACACAACATTTAAAAGCTAACAAAAAAGACTTTAGCACTGAGCGCGCTCTAGTTATGCTAGTAGGTAAACGTCGTCGTTTGCTTGATTACTTAAAAGCGAAAGATATTTCACGTTACCGTGCAATTATTAAAGAATTAGGAATTAGAAAATAATTCAAAGTTCAAAAAAAAAACATTGTGGAAGGCGTTTCAAAATTTATTTTTTGAAGCGCTTTCTTGTATCTTAAGTTATAGCATTAAACACAGTTGCTCGTTATGCAAAAACCATCTATCCCAAAAGGAACACGCGATTTTACGCCACAAGAAATGGCTAATCGAAATTACATATTCAATACGATTAAAGAGGTATTCCGCCTTTATGGATTTCAACAGATTGAAACACCAGCCATGGAAAACCTATCGACACTGATGGGTAAATATGGCGAAGAAGGAGATAAATTGTTATTTAAGATACTTAATTCTGGAGATTTTATTTCGAGTGTATCCGATGACGAACTCCAATCAAAGAATGCAACTAAACTAACGACAAAAATATCCGAAAAAGGACTTCGATATGATCTAACTGTTCCATTCGCTCGATTTGTAGTTCAAAATAGAGACAAAATCTCATTCCCGTTCAAACGTTATCAAATTCAACCTGTTTGGAGAGCCGACCGCCCACAAAAAGGACGCTATCGCGAATTTTATCAGTGCGATGTGGATGTTGTGGGAAGCGACTCATTGCTTAATGAGCTTGAATTAATCCAAATTGTAGACAATGTATATCACCGACTTCAAATTCCGGTTATTATAAAAATAAACAATCGGAAAATTCTAACTGGAATAGCTGAAATTATTGGCGAAGCTGAAAAAATAACAGATATTACGGTAGCCATTGACAAGATGGACAAAATTGGACTTGACAAAGTAAACGAAGAAATTGCCTCGAAAGGAATTTCGCAAACAGCAATTGATAAATTACAACCAATTTTAAAATTAACTGGTAACAATAAACAAAAACTAGAGCAACTTAAAACGGTGTTAGCCGACTCTGCAGTTGGCTTAAAAGGGATTGAGGAGCTTGAAACCATTTTTGATTATTGCGAAAGCATGCAAGTACAAACAGAAATTGAACTTGACCTAACCCTCGCTCGTGGTTTAAACTACTACACCGGAGCCATTTTCGAAGTAAAAGCACTTACTGTTGAGATTGGAAGCATAACAGGAGGTGGCCGCTATGATAATTTAACTGGCGTTTTTGGCATGGAAGGCGTTTCGGGCGTTGGTATTTCGTTTGGCGCTGACCGTATTTATGATGTTTTAAATCAATTAAAGCTTTACCCTGAAAATTCAGTTGATCAAACCAAAATACTATTTGTATGTTTTGGCGAAAAAGAATTAAAATACAGCCTTCCTTGGATTTCAAAACTGCGATCAAATAATATAAACACCGAAATATACCCTGAACCTACAAAAATGAAAAAACAAATGAGCTACGCTGATAACAAGCAAATTCCATTTGTAGCCATCATAGGTGAAACTGAGATGAATGAAGAAAAAGTAATGCTGAAAAACATGAAAACCGGCGAGCAAACACTCTGCAATTTAGAAGATTTAATTGCAAAAATTACTTTTTAAAAATCAATAAATTAGGCGCTATTTCACGCAATGGATTAAGCACAAAATCCCGCTCCATCATTAATGGGTGCGGGATTTTCAATTCTGGTAAATCCACAACATCATTATCGTATAATAAAATATCAATATCAATACACCTATCAGTATAGCCATTTTCTGACTTGGAGGTTCTACCTAAACTGATTTCAATCTCTTTCAATTTTGCTAATAAATCCAAGGGCTTTAAACAGGTAATAACTAATATAGCAGCATTCAAAAAGGAATTTTCAGATTCAAAACCCTGTGGTTCAGTCTCAACAAACTCAGAAACCCTGCGCACTACTCCAACATCACTACCTATTGTAGTAATGGCCTTTATTAAGTTTTGCTCCTTATCCCCTAGATTTGAACCTATAGACAAAAACACGTACGGCATAATTTTCTGATTTTTGGCAAAGATAAATAATATTTCTAAAATCACTGACAAAAACTGACCTTTTGTCAGAATTAAATGCATTTTCGTACGCATAAAATGCCATTATTATACATAAAGCACATTCGATTAGTGTTGGCACATGCTTTGTAAATGCTGATAGGAATTTGAAAAAGCAAATATTAAACATACAAAATAAATTATATTATCATGGGAAAAATTATTGGAATTGATTTGGGAACCACTAATTCGTGTGTTTCTGTAATGGAAGGTAACGAACCTATCGTTATTGCCAACAGCGAAGGAAAACGTACAACTCCTTCCGTAATTGGCTTTATTGATGGAGGCGAACGTAAAGTTGGAGATCCTGCTAAACGTCAAGCAATTACCAATCCTACAAAAACTGTATTTTCAATCAAACGATTCATGGGAGAAACCTATGATCGCTTATCAAAAGAAATTGGACGCGTACCTTACAAAGTAGTTAAAGGCGATAACAACACACCACGAGTTGATATCGACGGAAGATTATACACTCCACAAGAAATTTCAGCTATCATTTTACAAAAAATGAAAAAAACAGCCGAAGAGTACCTTGGACAAGAAGTTACAGACGCTGTAATTACAGTGCCAGCATATTTTAACGATGCTCAACGTCAAGCAACAAAAGAAGCCGGCGAAATTGCTGGTTTAAATGTAAAACGTATTGTAAACGAACCAACTGCAGCAGCATTGGCTTATGGTCTTGACAAAACCAACAAGGATATGAAAATTGTTGTATTCGACTGTGGTGGTGGTACTCATGACGTTTCGGTACTTGAGCTTGGAGATGGCGTGTTTGAAGTAAAATCAACAGATGGTGACACACACTTAGGTGGTGACGACTTCGATCACCGCATTATCGATTGGTTAGTTCAAGAGTTTAAAAACGAAAATAGCGGTATCGACTTAAGCAAAGATCCTATGGCTTTGCAACGCTTAAAAGAAGCTGCTGAAAAAGCAAAAATTGAACTTTCGAACACAACTTCATCAGAAATTAATTTGCCATACATTATGCCTGTAGATGGCGTACCACGTCACCTAGTACGCACTTTGACACGTGCGAAATTTGAACAATTGGTTGACGACTTAGTACAACGTACTATTGAACCATGTCGTACAGCATTGAAAAATGCAGGCTTAACAATTGGCGAAATTGACGAAATCATCCTAGTTGGTGGATCTACTCGCATACCTGCAATACAAACTGCTGTTGAAAAGTTCTTTGGCAAAGCACCGTCAAAAGGTGTTAACCCTGATGAAGTAGTAGCTGTAGGTGCGGCCATCCAAGGTGGTGTATTAACTGGTGAAGTGAAAGATGTATTATTATTAGATGTAACTCCACTTTCGTTGGGTATCGAAACAATGGGTGGTGTGATGACAAAATTGATTGAGTCAAACACGACTATTCCTTCAAAAAAATCAGAAACATTTACAACCGCAGCCGACAATCAACCATCGGTAGAAATTCATATTCTACAAGGCGAACGTCCAACTGCAGTTCACAACAAGTCATTAGGTCGCTTCCATTTAGATGGAATCATGCCTGCTCGTCGCGGTGAACCTCAAATAGAAGTAACATTTGATATTGATGCAAACGG